>Ga0209498_1000002_pt1 | contig 137948 bp, 122 predicted proteins | sample WalLakDeSediment_FD_184131 | JGI IMG/M metagenome (GOLD analysis project Ga0209498, IMG submission 184131) | Lake sediment microbial communities from Walker lake, Nevada to study Microbial Dark Matter (Phase II) - Walker Lake 11/02/13 Deep... | ecosystem: Environmental > Aquatic > Freshwater >... | reverse complement strand
TACCAGCGCGCGCGGCGCATGGCCAACGCGCTGGGCGCGCTCGCACAGGGCGGCCCCGTCACGCACGCGGCCTTCGACAGCGGCTTCGATTCCGTCAGCGGTTTCCAGGACGCCTTGCGCCGCATCACGGGACGCTCGCCAGCCGCGAGCCGGGACGCCGTCGTGGTGCGCATGGCGCGCGTGCTGACTCCACTGGGGCCCATGCTGATGGGCACGCGCGAGGCTGGCGTCGTCCTGCTTGAGTTCACGGATCGCAGGATGCTCGGCACCCAGCTGCAACGTCTCGCGCAGAAGCTGAAGTGTGTGTTCGTGCCCGGCGCCACCCCGGTCGGCCGGCAGTTGGAAGCGGAACTCGCCGCGTACTTCTTGGGCGAGCTGCAAAGCTTCAGCACCCCGCTGATGCCGGCCGGCACGGAATTCCAGCAGGCTGCCTGGCGTGTACTGAGGTCCATCCCGTATGGCGAGACGCGCAGCTACGCGGAGCAGGCGCGCATGCTCGGCAGGCCCACTGCGGTACGCGCGGTCGCCCGCGCCAACGGCGACAATCCGATCGCCATCGTGGTGCCCTGCCACCGGGTGATCGGCGCAGACGGCAAGCTCACCGGATACGGGGGCGGGCTGTGGCGCAAGCGCTGGCTGCTGCACCACGAAACGGCACCCCGCTAGCGTCAGGATCGCCGGTGGCCGCCGGCGCGGTGCCGGGCGCTAGTTCTTGCGCGGATCGTCCGCGGGATCGAGGTACTCGATCCCCCAGGGCCCCGTGCCATGGAGCTGGATGATCGTCTCTTCTTCCGTGTAGCCGAACATCGGCTCGCCCGGGGCCATTACGGCGAAGCCGCCGACCGGCATGGGTGTGGTCGCGCCGCGATCGTATTGCTCCCCGTGGGCAAAATGGAACGTGCCCTGGAGTACCGTCACCCGTTCGTAGGCCGGGTGAATGTGCGGCGCGAGGCGGAAGTTCGCCGGCAGCTTGAGGCGGAAGGTGAATGGCACGGCTTCGCCGAGGTTGCCCTCGAGAACGGCGATCTTGGCGCCGGGCGCCATGGACGCCACGTCCCCCCATTCCAGGGCCTCCGGGCCCGCGATCACGTGGCCCTTGCCGTGATAAGGAAAATTCTCGGCCATGGCCGCAGCCATGCACAGTGTCATGCTCAATGCAAAGGTAGTAGTGAATTTCTTCATGATCTTCCAGGGTCGAAATGCGAATTGGATGTGGCAGGTTTTTGGCGGGCGGACAACGCGTGCCCGATCGCAGGCAAACCATAGTAGAGGACCGGCAACTTTTGAAGTTGCACCGCGGAAGGCGGTGGCGTGCCGGGGTTTTGTGCCTTTTGGGCTGGGGGGTTTCCGGGCGAAATCGAATTAAATCCCGCTACGCCGGGTGGCTGGAATCGGATAGCGTGCCGATTCGCCACCTGGCGTTGACGTTATGGATATGAATGCTGCGCGCCCAGGCCGGCGCGCGGTCCCTGCTGCAAACCAAGGGGTACCACACTATGAAAGCGAAGTTCACCGTTCTGGTCGCGGGCCTCTTCGGGTTCCTCGGTATGGCCCACGCCACCGACCTCAATTACGACTACGTTGAGGTGGGCTACGCGGAGGTCAACTTTGACGATTTCGATGAAGACCTGACGGGCATTTTCATCCGCGGCTCGTTCCTGGTCGCGGAACAGATCTTTCTGTTCGGCGGCTATGCCGACGGCGAGACAGACACCTTCAGGACCTTCGACGGCAGAGGGCGGCTCGCGTCGACCGGCTACACGCTCGGTGCCGGCTATCGCTATGGTGTCGGCAACCAGACCGACTTCACCTTCGGGGCTGCATTCGAGCGGGCCAAGGTTGAAGGCAAGGGGGCCTTGTCGTTCCTGGGTTCGGACAGTGAGAACGGCTACTCGCTGTCCGTCGGCTTGCGTCATCTCGTCACGCCGCAAGTGGAGCTTGGCGCTAACGTGGCCTACGTCGACATCGGCGACGACGACACGATCCTGACCCTGGGCGGACTCTTCCACATCACGGAGCTGGTGGCGGTGGGCCTGGCCTATTTCGTCGGCAGCGACGCCGATGGCTTCGAGGGCGGCGTGCGCTTCAAGTTCTGAGCACATGTCGCGCCCTGCGAGGGGAGACGGGCAAGAGGGCGGCGAGGGAGCGATCCTTCGCCGTTCTCGTTTTGTGGCGCTGAGCCGTTAAGATCGATCCAAACAAAGCCCGCGCGGAGCGGCAGCTGAGCAATGCGATTCATCCACACCGCCGACTGGCACCTCGGACGCCAGTTCCATAACGTTTCGCTGCTCGCGGACCAGCGGCACGTCCTGGAGCAGCTTATCGGCGTGGCCCGGGACGCCGAGGTCGACGCCTTCGTCATCGCGGGCGACGTCTTCGATCGCGCGGTGCCGGGCGCGGACGCCGTCGAGTTGCTGGACGAGTGCCTGTCGGAGCTGGTGCTGCGGCTCGGTATTCCTGTCGTCATGATCGCCGGCAATCACGACAGCGGGCGGCGCATTGGCTTCGCGTCGCGACTGCTGGCCCAGGCGGGCCTGCACGTCTTCGGCCAGTACGACGGTCCGCCGCGCGCCACCGTTCTGGCGGATCGTTTCGGCCCGGTCCATTTCGTGGGACTGCCGTATGCGGAGCCCGCGCTCGTGCGTGAGGCCAGCGGCCTGGCCGACCTGCAGTCGCACCAGCAGGCCATGGCCTGGCTCACCGGGGCGGCGCGGGCCGCGATCCCACCCGGCGAACGCAGCGTGTGCGTCGCGCACTGCTTCGTCGCTGGCGGTGCGGAGAGCGAGTCGGAGCGGCCGCTGAGCGTCGGCGGCGCGGCGTCGGTGTCGAGCGACTGTTTCGCCGGCTTCAGCTACACGGCGCTCGGCCACCTGCATCGGCCGCAGGCCATCGGCGCGCGCATCCACTATGCGGGCTCGCTGCTCAAGTATTCTTTTTCCGAGATCCCGCACCTGAAGTCCGCGCACGTGGTCGAGCTCGATGCGGCCGGAGTGCCTGTGATCGAGAAGGTGCCCCTGGTGCCGCAGCGCGACCTGCGGCTGGTCGAGGGCGAACTCGCGTCGCTGCTCGAGGGGCCGGGTCCCGGCGAGAACCCGGAAGACTTCCTGCTCGTCCGGCTCACGGACGCGCGCGAGCTGCTGGACCCGATGGGGCGGCTGCGCGAGATTTTTCCCAACGTGTTGCACATCGAGCGCCCTGTGCTCGCGCAGCCGGGCGAAGGCGCGCTGCGCGCGCATCGCGAGGTCGGCGGCGACCGGGAGCTGTTCGCGGCGTTCTTCGCGCAGGTCACCGGCACGTCCCTGTCAGATGCCCAACAGGCCGCCTTCATGGACGTCTACGAGGGCGTGGTGCGCCGCGACCGGGAGGCGCACAGGTGAGGCCGTTGCGGCTCGAGCTCACGGCCTTCGGACCCTTCGCCGACACCCAGGTCGTCGACTTCCGGGACCTTGGTGAGCGCCGGCTGTTCCTCGTGCATGGACCGACGGGGGCGGGCAAGACGACGCTGCTCGACGCCATCTGTTTCGCGCTGTACGGCGATGCGACCGGCGCCGAGCGCGATGGCAAGGGATTTCGCAGCCAGTTTGCCGGGCCGGATCGCCTGACCTCGGTGACGCTCGATTTCGCGCTTGGCGCGCGCGTCTACCGCGTCACCCGCCAGCCCGAACAGGAGCGGGCCAAGCTCCGCGGCGAGGGCACCACGACATCGCCCGCCGCAGCCACGCTGTGGGATCGCAGCGAGGCCGTCGACGAGCATGACGAGGGCAGGGTGCTGGCGACGCGGGCCGGGCAGGTGACGGAGGAGGTGGCGGCGCTGCTCGGGTTCCGCAGCGAGCAGTTTCGCCAGGTGATCGTGCTGCCACAGGGCCGGTTCCGCGACCTGTTGCTCGCAAAGTCGAGGGAACGGGAGGAGATCCTGCGCCAGCTTTTCGACACAGCCTTCTATGGCCGCGTGGAAGATGCACTCAAGCAGCAGAGTCGCGAGCTGAAGGCCGAGGCCGAGAAGCTGCGCACCCAGCGTGGCGCGCTGCTGGCGCAGGAGGATTGCGCGGACGAGACTGAACTCGAGGCCCGGCGGCGCGATCTCGAGCAGGAGAAAATCGCTGCGGAGAGCCGCATCGACGGCCTGCAGCGCGAGAGCGCGGCCGCAGCGCAAGCCCTCGAGCGTGCCCGTGCGCAGCATGCACAGTTCGAGAAGCTTGCGCGGGCCGAGCGGAGCCTGGCTGCCTTGCAGGGTCGCACCGCCGAGATGCAGGCGCTGCGCAGCAGGCTCGCGGCGGCGCGCCGTGCCGCGGGACTCGCGGACCTGGCGGCACGGGTCGCGGAACACCGCGCCGCCGGGGCATCGGCCGGAGCCACGCTGGATCAGCTGCAACGCGAGCATGCCGCCGCTGCCGAGGCGCTGGACGGCGCGCGCGCACGACTCCGGGCGGAGCAGGCCCTGGCGCCGGAGCGCGAGGCACGCCGCGCGCGGCTCGCCGAGCTGGAGCGGGTGTTGCCGCTGGTGGCGGAGTTTGCAGACCTGCAGCAGCAGCAGGACGCCGCGCTGGCCGAGGACGGTGCGGTCGGGACCCGGGTGGAGACGGCTCGCCAGGCCGTCGGGCGACTGCGCACGAAGGCCGCGGCCTTGCGGCAGGCGCGCGAGGCCGGCAGCGCGGCGCTGCTCGCGAATGAGCTCAGGCCCGGGGAGCCCTGCCCGGTGTGCGGTTCGACCCTGCACCCCCGGCGCGCGAGCGGTTCACAGGAAATACCCTCGCCACGGGCCATTCTCGAGGCGGACGAGGCGGTCAGCGCCGCCGAGGCCGGTCTGGAGGTGGCGCTTGCGTCGCAGCGGGCTGTGGAGCGCACCCTGTCCGGCCTCGGGGCGGGCATGGCCGCGCTGCGCAAGCAGCTGGCCGGACTCACCGCGGAGCCAGCGACGAGCGCGCTGGATGACGCGCGCCAGCGTGTCGAGCGGCTCCGGGACGAGTGTCTCGCGGGCCAGAAGGCGCTCGATCAGGCGCTCGAGACGGAGCGGCAGGGGCGCGAGCGGCTCGTTCGCCTGGCGGCCGCACTGGAGGCGGCGATGGCACAACACGAGGCCGCAGCGAAGACGCTGGACGCCGCGCAGGCCGAATGGCGCGCGCGACTCGAGAAAGCAGGCTTCGGCGCCGAGGGAGATTATCTCGAGGCGCGTCTCCCGGACGGTGAGCTCGAGCGCGTCGCGACGATGCTCGAAAGCTTCGACCGCGACCTGGCCACCGCGCAGACCCTCGCGGCCGAGGCGCGGACAGCGGTGGAGGGGCTGGAACCGCCGGCGCTCGCCGCCCTCGAGGCGGCGGCGGATGCCGCGGCGCAGGCCTATCGCGTCGCGGTCGACGAGCGCGGTCGACTCGCGAACCGGGTGGAGGCGCTCGGCAAGCTGCTGCAGCGGCTCACGCGGATCGGCACGGAGTATGCCGCGACCGAGGCACGCTACGGAGAAATCGGGACCGTCGCCAACGTCGCGAGCGGCGACAATCCGCACCGCATCTCGCTGCAGCGTTTCGTGCTCGCCAGCCGCCTGGACGACGTGCTTGCAGCCGCGAGCCGGCGGCTCGGCAGGATGAGTCGTGGGCGCTATCTCTTGCGCCGCAATACCGAGACCGCCGACCGGCGCAGCGCGGGCGGGCTCGAGCTCGAGGTAGAAGACGCATACACGGCGAGCTCGCGCCCCGTCGCGACGCTGTCCGGCGGCGAGAGCTTCCAGGCCGCGCTCGCGCTGGCGCTCGGGCTCTCCGAAGTCGTCCAGGCCTATGCCGGCGGCATCCGCCTGGACACGATCTTCATCGACGAGGGCTTCGGCAGCCTGGATCCCGAGGCACTGGATCTTGCGATCGATACTTTGCTCGACCTGCAGCAATCGGGCCGCATGGTGGGCGTAATCTCCCATGTCCCCGAACTCCGCGAACGCATCGATGTGCGGCTCGAGGTGCTGGCCGGCGTCGCGGGCAGCCGGGCCGCATTCCGCCTGCCATGAATTTCCGCGCCCCCGGGGGCACAACCGGACCGCGAGTGCCTTTATGTTTGCCACCATCGTCCCACTGAGTGCGCTGTTATCCGGCACGGCCCTGCTGCTGCTGCACGGCCTGGGGGCGGCTTTCGGACCGGCGCTGGCGGTCCGGCGTCGCGACACCTATGGCGAGGCGCACTTCCACCCGATGCTGCGCACCTCGCCGACGGCCATGGAGATGCTGCCGGAGGCAGACGCGTCGAAGGAAAGTGCCGGCTAAAACCTCATAGCGGCGCGCGCCAGGCAAGATGGATGCCGAGGTCTGGCGTCGTGTCCGTGACGAGGTTTTCGATGATGGCGAAATCGATCCGTCCCGCGCGCGCAAGCTGGACACTGCCGCCGAACGCCACCTGCACGGCGCTGGCGCCGAGCGGCCGCAGCTCGCTGTCGTAGAACGCGCTGTGCCCGTCGAGCTGCAAGCGCACCGACAGGCCGCGCCATATCGGCCTGGAGATCCCGATGCTGCCGATCGCCACTAAGTCGCGGCGCAGCTCATCCAGCACCTCGCTCTCGCCGAGCCACAGGCCGCCCAGCATCCACGCCAGGGTCATGTTCCAGGCCGAGAGCGAATGCTGATCCGTCGACAATAGCTGCAGGGAGAAATCCGTGCTGCCGCTGCCGCGCAGGGCGCTGCTCGAGCCCGTCGGCAGCTTCAGCCCGGAGCGAAGGACCAGGCCGGCGGCGTCCGGGGCCCCGGGCCGGACGTGCCAGTCGGCGGTCAGGCGGATATCGCCGAGGCCGCGGCCGCGTTCCTGGAGCGCGAAGCCTTCGCCGTCCACCCCGACATAGGCGTAGTCCAGCTGATTATTCTCGAATGCATCACGGCGCGTGTTGGAGAGGCCAAACGTGCTGTGCCAGTCGCGCACGAAACCGTCCAGGAATCCGCCGCTGTGCGCCACCAGCGGGAGATTGACGGCTGCCGTGAGCCGAGCCGAGAACCGGTAGCCCAGAATGACGCTGGTGCGGTAGGTCTCCCCGTCGAGGGTGATGCGCTCGCCGTTCGAGGCGTCCTCTGAGATGGCGTTGCTGGCGAGATCGAAGATGAACTGCCAGGTCCAGTCACGCGCCGCCGGCGCGGGGTATTCGGCGGGCGAGGGCAGGCTGTAGATCTGGATGAACGGGTTTTGATCGTAGGTCGCGAACAGCGCGTGATCCTCGCTCGCCAGCGCGGGCAGAAAACACGGTAAAAATACGACTGCCATGTAAAATGCGAGCTCTGCCAGCCGAGGACGTACGCAGCCGCCACGCGGCCCGCCGCGGAGAGAGGGGCGAGGTACGCCTGGCTGGGGCAACTGGGATAGCCGGCGATGCAACGGGACAGGGGTCATCATGTGCCACGCGAGGTGCTTTCCGGGGCTGCGCCCAAGGCAGGCCAGGGCGGCCGCTTGTCGTGCTATAGCAGGCATCTTGTGGCTGTTTTAGCCGATCAGGGAGCGAGGTGCCAGTGCGCGGCCTGAGTTCCCGCCGCGGCAGCTGGGCCGCGACGCTGCTGCTCGCCCTGGCGCTCCAGCCCGGACCGGCAGAGGCGCGGCCTGCTGACGGCGGCGGTCTGCAGCTGGACGCTGTTCAGTGCATGTCCCCGTACTCCGGCTGCGCGCCGGCGTTGTCCCCGCCCGGCCCCGCCGAACCGGATCGGGCCGGCCTGCGGCGCGATAGCGTCTACGTCCTGTCCTACCAGCTTGTCACCATCGGCATCCTCTATGTGCTGCCCGAAAGCATCAGCAACTGGGACGACGAACAGAAGGAGGAGTACTCCCTGAGCACGTGGTGGGAGAACGTGACCAACCCGCAGTGGGACGATGATGCGCACTGGCTCAATTACCTGGCGCATCCCTACTGGGGCGCCGCGTATTATGTGCGGGCCCGGGAGCGCGGCTTCGACGAGCGGAGCGCGTTCTGGTACTCCGCCGTCATGTCCGCCGCGTTCGAGTTTGGCGCCGAGGCGCTGTTTGAGCAGCCGTCGTTGCAGGACCTGGTCGTGACGCCGGTGGGCGGCGTGATCCTCGGTGAATATTTCATGGGGCTGCGCGCGCGCACGCTTGCAAGTTATGCGCCTGGTGAGGAAATGCGCTTCGGGGACCGCGCGCTGCTTGCGCTCACTGATCCGCTGGGCGCGATCAACCGCCAGGTGCAGTCCTGGCTGGGCGTCGACGTCGAAACGAGTTTCTATCCCTACTTCGGGCCGCAGCGGCTGGGCGCGCGCGCGCAGTACTCGGACGACCGGCTCGAGACCGACTGGGTCTACGGGCTGCGCTTCAATCACCGCTGGTAATGCCGATCTAAAGCAACGATATTGCGTCGCTTCGGCCGGGCTATGGCGTCCGGGACGGCGGAGCGACAATAATCCCGCCGGTTGTACTGACCTCGATCCACGGAGCAGACATGAGCAAGCATCGATTCGAAACCCTGCAGGTGCACGCGGGGCAGTCGCCCGCCGCGGGCACCAACTCGCGGGCCGTGCCGATTCACCAGACGACCTCCTTCACGTTCAGCGACGCGGACCACGGCGCGCGGCTGTTCGCCCTGCAGGAGTTCGGCAACATCTATACGCGCATCATGAACCCGACCACCGATGTCTTCGAGCAAAGGGTGGCGGCGCTCGAGGGCGGAGTGGCCGCGCTCGCGACGGCGAGTGGCCAGGCGGCGCAGTTTCTCGCCATCACCACCCTCGCCGAGACCGGCGACAATATCGTCTCGGGCAGCAGCCTTTACGGCGGCACTTACAACCAGTTCAAGGTGCAATTCCCGCGGCTGGGCATCGATGTGCGCTTCGTCGGCACCGATGACTTCGAGGCCTGGGAGGCGGCCATCGATGACCGTACCCGCGCCTTGTACGTGGAGAGCATCGGCAACCCGGGTTTCGACGTGCCGCACTTCGAAAAGCTGGCGGCGATCGCCAAGGCGCACGGTCTGCCGCTGGTCGTCGACAACACCTTCGGCTGTGCCGGCTACCTCGTGCGGCCGATCGAGCATGGCGCGGACATCGTTGTGCAATCCGCAACCAAGTGGATCGGCGGGCACGGCACCTCGATCGGCGGTGTCATCGTCGACGCTGGCAAGTTTGACTGGTTCGGCGAGCGCTTCAAGACCTTCCACAGCCCTTCGCCGGGCTATCACGGCCTCAATTTCGCCGAGGTGTTCAGTCCCGACGGTCCCTTCGGGAACCTGGCGTTCATCATCCGCGCGCGGGTCGAGGGACTGCGCGACTGGGGCCCGGCGCTGGCGCCGTTCAATGCCTTCCTTTTCCTGCAGGGCCTCGAGACGCTCTCACTGCGCGTGCAGAGGCATTGCGAGAACGCGCTCGAGCTGGCGCGCTGGCTCAAGGCACAGCCGCTCGTGGAGCGGGTCAACTATCTTGGCCTCGAGGAGCATCCGCATCATCAGCGGGCCCGCCAGTACCTCCGGAACGGCTTCGGCTCCGTGCTTACCTTCGGCATCAAGGGCGGGCTGGAGGCCGGCAAGCGCTTCATCAACGCCGTAGAACTCGCGAGTCATCTCGCAAATGTCGGCGACGCGAAGACGCTCGTCATCCACCCGGCTAGCACGACCCACCAGCAGCTCTCGGAGGCAGAGCAGCGCGCCACGGGCGTGATGCCCGATCTTGTGCGGGTGTCGGTCGGGATCGAGCATATCGATGACATCAAGGAAGACTTCGCCGCGGCATTTGCCAAGGTGGCAGGCCAGGCCGGATGAGGGAGCCCGCTTTCGTCTCATCGGCGCCGGTTTCGAAAGAGACGTGCCTGTGGCGGCTCGGCGCGCCATATGAGCTCGAGAGCGGTGTCGAACTGGCGGACGTGCAGGTGGCCTATCGCACCTGGGGGCGGCTGGCGCCCGACGGTGGCAATGCCGTCCTGGTCTGCCATGCCCTGACGGGGTCCGCCGACGCCGACGTCTGGTGGAGCGGACTTTTCGGCGCCGGCCGGGCGCTCGACCCGGCGCGTGACTTCATCGTTTGCAGTAACGTGCTGGCGGGCTGTTACGGCACGAGCGGGCCGGTCCAGTCGCACCCGGAAGACGGCGAACCCTGGGGCAGCCGGTTCCCGGTCGTTACGGTCCGCGACATGGTGCGCCTCCAGGCGCTGCTGCTTGACTACCTCGGCATCGGCAGGCTGCAGCTGGTGCTTGGTCCCTCGCTCGGCGGCATGCAGGTGCTCGAGTGGGCGGCGACATACCCGGAGCGCGTCGGGGCGATGGCGCCGATCGGCGTCTCCGGCCGTCACTCGGCGTGGTGCATCGCCATCGGCGAGAGCCAGCGCCGGGCGATTTACCTGGATCCCAACTGGAACGACGGACGCTATGCGCCGGACCGGCCGCCGCGGCACGGGCTCGCGGTGGCGCGCATGATGGCCATGTGCAGCTACCGCAGCTGGGAGAACTTCGAGAGTCGCTTCGGGCGCAAGACCCAAGACTGGGACGGCCAGTTTGCAGTGAGTTCATACCTGAATTACCAGGGCGAGAAGCTCTACCGCCGCTTCGACGCGAATACCTACGTGCGCCTCACGCAGGCGATGGACAGCCACGACCTCGCGCGCGGTCGCGGGGCGTACGCCGAGGTCCTTGGCCGCCTGGCCATGCCCGCGCTGGTGGTGTCGGTGGACTCCGACGTGCTGTATCCGCCGCGCGAGCAGGCGGAGCTTGCAGAGCTGTTGCCGGCCGCCCGCTACGAAGTGCTGCATACCCCGGCGGGCCACGACGGTTTCCTGATCGAGACGGACGCACTCAGCGACATGCTGCTCGGTTTCCGCAGCGCGGCGACGGATTGAGGCCCCGCGCGCACGGCGCGAGGCCTCAGGCCGGCTCGAACCTGCCCAGGAAAAATCGCAGCTGCTCCGGCTCGTAACTGAACTTGAGTCCGCGGATCTGCTCGGCGTGCTCGGCCACTTCGATGACGCTCTCGGCCACGACATCCATGTGTGCCTGCGTATACACGCGGCGCGGGATCGTGAGGCGCACCAGCTCCAGCTTCGGCATGTAGTTCTTACCGGTTTCCTTGTCGCGGCCCGCCGACACCGCGCCGCGCTCCATCGAGCGCACGCCGGAGTCCACGTAGATCGCCGCAGCAAGGGCCTGGGCCGGAAACTGCTCCTGGGGGACATGCGGCAGCATGCGACGCGCGTCCAGGAACACCGCGTGGCCGCCGATCGGCTTCACGATCGGCACGCCGGCGCCCTCGAGCAGCCGGCCGAGATACTCGACCTGGCCCACCCGCGCGCGGATGTGGTTGTCGTCCACGCTTTCGCGGATGCCGATCGCCATGGCCTCCATGTCGCGCCCGGCGAGGCCGCCGTACGTGTGCAGCCCCTCGTAGATGACGACCATGTCGCAGGCGCGCCGGTACAGGTCGGCGTCGTTCATCGCAAGGAACCCGCCGATGTTGACCAGCGCGTCCTTTTTCGCGGACATGGTGGCGATGTCGGTCAGGGAACAGATCTCGTGCACGATCGAGGCCACGCTGCGGTCGTGGTAGCCATCCTCGCGCCGCTGGATGAAGTAGGCGTTCTCGGCGACGCGCGTCATGTCATGCACGATGAGGATGCCGTGCTTGTCGCACCAGGCGCGCAGCGCCTTGAGGTTGGCCATCGACACCGGTTGCCCGCCGGCCATGTTCACGGCGGTGGCGAGGCTGATGTAGGGGATCCGTTTCGGGCCAACGCGCGCGACCAGGGCGTCGAGCTTGCCGAGATCGACGTTGCCCTTGAACGGCGCCGGGTCGGTCGGGTCGTGCGCCTCGTCGACGATCACGTCGACGAAAGTCCCGCCCGCGAGCTCCTGGTGGATGCGGGTGGTGGTGAAGTACATGTTGCCGGGCACGTAGTCACCGGCCTTGATCAGCAATCGGCTGATCAGGTGCTCCGCGCCGCGGCCCTGGTGCGTCGGCACCGTGTGCCGGTAGCTGTAGACTTCTTCGACCGTATCGCGCAGGTGGTAGTAATTGGCGCTGCCGGCGTACGCCTCGTCGCCGAGCATCATCCCCGCCCACTGGTGGTCGCTCATCGCCGAGACGCCCGAGTCCGTGAGCAGGTCGATATACACGTCTTCCGAGCGCAGCAGGAAGGTGTTGTAGCCGGCTGCAACGATCGCCCGGCTGCGTTCCTCCGGTGTGGTCGTCTTCAGCAGTTCGACCATCTTGATCTTGAACGGCTCGGCCCAAGAGCGGCGCCTGGTAGTCATGTCCCGGACTCCTTGTTCGCTGCAGTGGCGGGTTTTCGGGTGCCTTGAATGGCACTCCGCCCACCCCGGGTTATTATGCGCGCCTGGCGAGCCCGGCGATCTCGCCGGACGGCACGCAGGCCGTGGAGGCCGTCACGCGCTACGACCTGCCAGAGGGCAAGGGCATCACCAATCTCTGGCTCGTGCCCGCGGATGGTGGCCCGGCCCGGCAGCGGTACTGTTCATCCGCTGGATGGCGCTGCTGACTCATGCGAGCCGCGTGCCGGTCGGGAGCAACGCGACGATCACCGAACGCGCGGTGTCCTCGTTGCATGTCGTGGAGCCCGGCGCCAGGGTGATCATGCTCGAGATGACGGATGTGCCGAGCATGGACGGTACCGCGGCGGTCACAGCCCAGGGTCTGGTCGGCTGAGGTTCTGCTCCGGGATCGGGCAGGCGCAGAAGGTGGCGTTACGCTGGCTGGGACCATCGCCCCCGCCGCCCGCTTGACGCCTAGTCGCGCCTGCGTCCGTCACCGCCGAGCGTGCCGCGCCGGGTATTGGCGCCGCCCGAGTCACTCCTCGCGCCGGGCGTGGCGCGCGATTCGCTGCCGCGGCTGCTCGACCGGGATGAAGCGCGCGGCTGGGGCGCGGGTGCGGCAGTTGCGGCAGGACTCGAACGGCCTGGCGTCCTCGCCTGCGGCGGCGGGACTGCGCGCTGGGTCGGAGCAGTGAACCGCTGGGTTGGGGCAGCGGAGCGCTGCGGCGAGGAAGCGGTGCGCTGTGGCGGCCTCGACACCGCCCCGGCGCTTTCACGCGTCCCACGGAGTCGCTGCTCTGTAACAGGCACGTTGGGGCGCAGGGTGCGCGGCCCCGCGGTGAGCCGGGCCTCGCTGCCTTCGCGCGGGGCCCGGCTCGCACTGCCGTCGGGTCGAGACGCGGCCGCGCTGCGTTCGCGCCACTCGTTACCGGGGCGCGGGGGGCGGGTCGACTCGCGACTCCGGCCATCCGTGCCGCGATCAGATCGTGCCGAGCCGCCCTGCACCGGCCAGCGTGTCACGGGCCCGGCCTTGAGGCGCGGTTGCTCATAGCGCTTCTTGACCTCGGGGTGACGGTAAGTGACCCCGCGTCGATGCGCCGGGTTATGCGTCCAGCGCTGCCCCGGCGTGTAGTAGTGCCGCGAGCGGTAATAGCGCGGCGGATGGTAATAGCGCGGTGTGTTGACGATGATCACGCTGCGCTGCGGCCAGTAGAAGCTGCTGAAGAAGAAACCGGAAGACACGTGGGTGCCCGAGCCCCAGTAGAAGCCAGGGTGGCCGTAGTAGTAGTACGCGGGCGGCGCCCAGACCACCGGCGGGTAGGCCGGCCGCCACCAGGTGCCGTAAACGACGTAGGGATCGTAGTAGGGCACGTGCACCACCCGCGTCTGCGCGGGCTCGATGATGATGGTCTTTTCTTCACGGATGACACGCGCGTACTCGGTCGTCTCGAGGCTGCCGGCGGCGTCGGCACGGGCGCGCAGGAACTGGATTGCATCCATGACCTGGTCTTCCTGGTAGAGCATCGCGTCGCCGAGACTGCGCGTCCAGGCGAGATCCTCATCCAGCCGGCCGAGCAGCTCCGGGAACGCGACCAGCGCCTTGACGCTGGGATCCCAGTCGCGGTCCGCGACGGCGGCGACGGCGTCCTCGCCTGCCAGCTGCGGATTCTGCCTCGACCAGCGCGCGGCCTCGACGATCTCCAGCGGGTACGTGGAGGCGATCAGCACCTGGGACAGCAGAGAATCCGGATACAGCGCGATGGGCGCCAGCATCTGGTCGAGCTCGGCCTGGCTGAAGCCCTGGACCTCTGCAGAGGACGTGGCGGCTGAATCGACGACGGGTTGGATGATGTATCGCTCCGCGTGAGCCGGTAATGCTGTGATCACCAGGGCCAGCAGGCCCAGCGTGAGTTGCACGCGCATGCCAGGGTTGTTCATCGCTTGCTCCCGGATTTCCCGATGCTCACAGGCTAGCACCGTGAACCTGAACGTGTGGCAACGGTGTCTGGTGGGTTGGATGCTGAGGATTCGGGTCCCTGTTCAGTACGACCTTTCGAAGCGCCGAGGGTTTCCGGTTACCATACGCAGGTCCGGCGCTCGCCGGACACCGTCAATGGTGGCCCGCGTCGGTCCCCTCGCGACGGCCAGCCGCGAACCCCGCCAGGCCCGGAAGGGAGCAACGGTAGCGGCGACGCCGGGTGCCGGGGTGTGGCTGGCGCGGGCCGCCACCCTTTTCCCGATCAGCCTTCGAGCAGGGGGCGAATCTTCTCCGCTGTGAGCAGGCGGCCGAAGGACTTCACTTCGCCGTCCACGGCCAGACCGGGCGTCAGCATGATCCCGTAGTCTGCGATCCTGTTGATGTCCGTGACCTTCTCGATCGTGTATTCCAGTCCGAGGGCCTTGGCCGCAATCTCGGCATTGTCAGCCAGCTTCTGGCACTTGGCGCACCCGCTTCCAAGTATTTCTATTTTTTTCATAAGTTTAAATCCATTACTTAACTTGATTTAACATGTGATGTTCTGCGCCGGCCGGTCAGAACAGGCTGCCGTAGATGAATCCACAGACCGTGCTCATGGTGACCACCAGGCCGATGAACACCAGCGTCTTCTGCGTGCCGAGGATCGCCCGGATCACGAGCATGTTCGGCAGGGAGATTGCCGGGCCCGCCAGCAAGAGTGCGAGCGCAGGACCCTTGCCCATGCCATTGCCGATCAGCCCTTGCAGGATCGGGATCTCGGTCAGCGTCGCGAAATACATCAACGCCCCCGCCACCGAGGCAAACAGGTTCGCGGACAGCGAGTTGCCGCCAACCAGTCCGGCGATCCAGTGCGCCGGCACCAGGCCTTCCTCGCCTGGCCGGCCCAGCAAGAACCCGGCTACGAGCACGCCAACGAGCAACAGTGGGGTGATCTGCTTGGCGAAGCCCCAGCTCTGCTCGATCCACTCGCGGTTTTCGGCGGGGGCGTCTCCGGCCGATGACACGATCACCAGGCCGACCACGGCCACCGTGAACGGCAGCATGGCGTGCCACGGCAGGCCGTTCTCAGCGCCGGGAAGAAGGGCACCGTACGCCGGCAACACCCAGGCCCGCATGACGATCCAGCTTAGCGCCACAGCTGTCGCAACCAGCGCCATCTTCCACCAGCGGATGCCGAACCACCTCACCATCATCATGCCGAGCACCGCACCGAACAGCGAGGTCAGCAGCCACTTGGCGTTCCAGATCGCGAACCACGGCCCCTCGGTCGCCTGGGGCTGGCCCCAATTGGCAAACACCAGCACGGCAATCAACGCAGCGAAGTAGCTGGTGGTTTGCCAGAGCGGCCGCGAGTTGTCGTCGGCCGGGATCAGCAACGGACCCCGCGCGCGCGCGAGTTCCTCCTTGCGATAAATCAGGTGCATAGTGAAGCCGATCAACACGCTGAAGCCGATCGCGCCGACCGCCCGCGCCAGGCCGAGTTCGGCGCCGAGCACGTTGGCCGTCAGCACCACGGCGAGCACGTTGATCGCCGGGCCCGAGTAAAGAAATGCGATCGCGGGACCCAGGCCGGCGCCCCGTCGCCAGATGCTGCCAAACAGCGGCAGGATCGTGCAGGAGCAGACCGCGAGGATCGACCCGCTGATGGCGCCCATGCCGTAGGCCGCGGGTTTCGGAGCCGCCGGGCCGAGGTATTTCATCACCGCCGCCTGGCTGATGAACACGGCGATGGCGCCGGCGATCAGGAAGGCAGGCACCAGGCAGAGCAGGAAGTGTTCCTGGGCGTACCAGCGCGTCAGCGCCAGGGCCTCGTGGATCGCGCCGTCGAAGCGCGCCCAGCCGACCGGCAGCGCGAACACCAGCAGGAACGCCCCGACGCCGGCCGCGAGGAGGCGCCATTCGCGCCGCAGGACCGGGGGCTCGCGGAGCGTTTCCACCTCAGGCATCCGCCAGCGCGCGCGTGCGCTCCTCGAGGCCATGTTCCAGGGTGCGGGTAGCACAGGCCATGAAATCCAGGATGCAGGGCGTGCGCAGCCCGTAGTAAACCTTCAGGCCCTCCTTGCGCGTGCGGACGATGCCGCTCCTGGACATCACCGCGAGGTGACGGGAAACATTGGACCGCTCCGCGCCGACGGCCGCCGCGATGTCGCAGACACACACCTCGCCTCGGCGCAGCAGGTCCACGATCGCGAGCCTGATGGGGTGGGCAAGACCCTGGATGACCTCGGCCTGGAGTTCGAAGCGCTGCCAGGGCGGGGTGGATTGTTTCTTTGGCATAGGTGAGTATTGGCTCACCTATGCACCTTTTGGTATCCGGACTTGCCGCAGCTGCCGGTCGCGGGCGGATTGCTGGCTACGGCGAGCGCGGCCGGTCGGGATGTTACACTCCCGGCCGTTCCCCGAAGATCCAGGTTGATCCGCCAGGCCAATGAGTTATCAAGCGCTTGCCCGCAAGTGGCGCCCACGCCTTTTCGCCGACCTGGTCGGCCAGGAGCACGTCCTGCGGGCGCTCGTGCATGCGTTGGACAACGATCGCCTCCACCATGCGTATCTGTTCACCGGCACGCGCGGCGTGGGCAAGACCACCATCGCGCGCATCCTCGCCAAGGCGCTGAATTGCGAGGAGGGTGTGTCATCGACGCCCTGCGGCGTGTGTGGCTCGTGTCGGGACATCGATGCGGGGCGCTTCGTGGACCTGATCGAGGTCGATGCCGCTTCGCGCACCAAGATCGAGGATACTCGCGACCTGCTCGACAACGTGCAGTACTCGCCGGCGCGGGGCCGCTACAAGGTGTACCTGATCGACGAGGTTCACATGCTCTCCCGGCATTCCTTCAATGCCCTGTTGAAGACGCTCGAGGAGCCGCCTCCCCACGTGAAATTCCTGCTCGCGACCACCGATCCGCAGAATCTGCCGGTGACGGTGCTTTCGCGTTGCCTGCAGTTCAATCTCAAGCGACTGCCCGTGTCGATGATCCGTGAACGGCTGCGCCTGGTCGCAGAGAATGAGGCGCTCAAGTTCGAGGGCCCGGCGCTCGAGCTGCTGGCGCGGGCGGCCGACGGCAGCTTGCGCGACGCCTTGAGCCTGCTCGACCAGGCCGCGTCGCATGGCGGCGGGCAACTGACAGAAACGGATGTCGCTGCAATGCTCGGCACAGTGGACCGCGAGCACGCGGTGCGGCTGATCGATGCGATCGTGGCGGGTGACGGGCCGCGAATTCTTTCGGAAATGGCGGCGCTCGACGAGCGGGTGCCCGACTACGGCGATGTGCTCGGCACGATCGCAGCGCTGGTGCAGCGGGCCGCCGTGCTGCAGGCCGCGCCAGACCTCGACGACGACGAAGATGGTCTGACAGAGCGAGCCCGGCCGATCGCGCATACCGCTACGCCCGAGGATCTGCAGCTCTGGTATCAGGTGGCTGTAGCGGGGCGCCGCGACCTGCCGCTGGCGCCGTCCCCGCGCGCCGGATGCGAGATGGTGCTGTTGCGCATGCTGGCGTTCCGTTTTGCCGCGCCTGGCGCGCTGCAACCCGGCACGACGCCCGCGACCACTGCCCGGGCGCCGAGTTCTGCAGGATCCAGGCAGCCCGTGAAGAGCGCACCCGCCATGCCGGCGGCCAAGCCAATGCTCCCGGCCGCTGCGCCGGCGGCAGCACCTGACGAATGGGAGCACATCGTCGAGCGTATGCGGCTCAGCGGTGCGACGCGCCAGCTGGCACGGCACTGCAGCTACGTGGGGCGGACTGCAGGGGTGGTTCGGCTGGTGATGGATCCGGCGCATGAGATACTCGCAACAAGCGCACAGCAGGAGCGTCTGCGAGAAGCCCTGGCCAAGCATTTTGGCGAGCCGGTGCGGCTGCAGCTGGATCTCAAGAAGCCGACTGTCGAGACGCCGGCTGAGCGTGAGCAACGCGCCGCGGCTGAGCGCCAGCGGCAGGCAGAACATGCGATCGAGGAAGATCCCCTCGTGCGCGAGATGCAGAAGGTTTTTGATGCCACGGTGGATCCCAGCAGCATCCGCCCGGCGGACTGACGAGCCAGAGGAGCAGGGGAATGAAGGGTCAGATCGGGCAGCTGATGCGCCAGGCGCAGCAGATGCAGGAAAACCTCGAGAAGGCGCAGCAGGAATTGGCAGCGCTGGAAGTGGTCGGCGAGGCCGGTGGCGGCATGGTCAAGGCGACCATGAGTTGCCGGCATGAGGTGCGCGGCATCGTCATCGATCAGGCGCTGATCGGCGACGACAAGGAGATGCTGGAGGACCTGGTCGCGGCCGCGGTCAACGATGCGCTGCGCAAGGTCGAGAGAACCGTGCAGGAGAAGTACGCGGGCATGACCTCCGGGCTGGGTTTGCCGGCCGGCATGAAGCTGCCGTTCTGAGTCATCCATGCGTTATTCGCCGCTGCTCGCGGGCCTGATTGAGGCGCTGCGGCGTCTGCCCGGCGTCGGGCCGCGTTCGGCACAGCGCATGGCCTTTCACCTGCTGGAGAAGGATCGCGATGGTGCCAAGGCCCTGGCTGCCGCGATCGCTGCTGCGCTGGAAGGCATTGGCCGCTGCGCGCGTTGCAGGATGTTCACCGAGACCGAGCTGTGCGAGATTTGTCGTGCGCCGTCGCGCGACGGCGGCCTGCTGTGCGTGGTAGAGACGCCCGCCGATGTCGTGGCCGTCGAGACCGGCTCAGGCTACGCGGGGCGCTATTTCGTGCTGATGGGCCACCTTTCGCCGCTGGACGGGATCGGGCCGGACGAACTCGGGCTGGACATGCTCGAGGCGGTGCTCGACGAGGGCGGCGTCAACGAGGTGATCCTTGCCACTAACCCGACAGTGGAGGGCGAGGCGACGGCGCACTACATTGCCGAACTGTGCGCACGGCGGGAGATCCGCGCAACCCGCATCGCCCACGGCGTGCCGGTTGGAGGCGAGCTCGAGTACGTCGATAGCGGGACCTTGTCGCACGCCTTCGCAGGGCGCCAGAAGATCTAGAGGGGCATTGCTAAAACCGGGATTTCAGGAATGTCCCCGTTCCTTGAGGTCTTCCGTCAGCCGTAGCAGCCGGCGGTAGCTCTCGTACCGACGCGCGCTGATCGTGCCGGCCTCCACACCCGCCTTGACCGCGCATCCAGGTTCGCGCATGTGCCTGCAATTGGCAAAGCGGCAATGGTCGGCCGCCGTCACGATCTCGCGAAAGCCGGCCGCCGCGAGCCGGGGATCGCCGAGCGCGGGTGCGAAGTCGCGTACGCCCGGAGAATCGAGGAGAGCGCCGCCGCCTGGCAGTGGGTAGAGAGTCGTGGCCGTGGTCCGGTGCCGTCCCTCGCCGGTGGCGCTGGAAATCTGCGCGGTAGCGGCGTCTATGCCCGGGAGCAGCGCATTCAACAGCGAGGACTTGCCTACGCCGGACTGACCCACAAGGATGCTGCAGTGGCCGGCGAGGCTGGCATGCAGCGCGTCCAGCCCCGCTGCGGCGAGCGCGCTGACGCGCAGTACCGGGTAGCCCGCCGCGCGGAACTCATCCAGCACGTAAAGGGTATCTGCGCCAGGAAGATCCGCCTTGTTGCAGGCCACCAGTGCGCTTGCCCCCATGACTTCGGCCGCCGCCAGGTAGCGATCGATGATGAAGGGGTCCGGGGCAGGCTCCGGGGCGCATACGACGACGACCTGGTCGATATTTGCGGCAAGCACCTCGACCCGGCCGCGTGAGTCCGGGCGCGTCAGCTCAGTAATGCGCGGCAAGACTTCCAGGACGGCGACATCCCCCTGTTGCTCGGAACGCCGCCACCGTACCCGGTCGCCGCAGACTACACGCAGGCCGCGGCGCCCGACGAACGCGGGATGACGCTCGCCGTTGGAACCCTCGACGACGACCCGCTGTCCGAAGGCTGCGACGATGCGCCCCTCGTACAGCGTTGCGCCGGGGATCGCGTCCGCCGCTCTGTTAGAATCACGGGGTTGCAAGAAGGCCACCTGCCGAGCTTATGAAAGACGCCGACAACCTTGTCTGGATCGACCTCGAGATGACCGGCCTGAATCCGGGTGCGGATCGCATCATCGAGATTGCCACCGTGGTCACGGACAAGCAACTCAACGTCCTCGCCGAGGGCCCCGTCATCGCGATCCACCAGGACGATGAGACGCTCGCGGGCATGGATGAATGGAATACGCGCCAGCACGGCGGGTCCGGCCTGGTGGAGCGGGTGCGCCACAGTCGCGTCACCGAGCACGAGGCCGAGCTCGCGACCCTGACGTTCCTTGCGCGCTACGCGGAGCCAGGCGCCTCGCCGATGTGCGGCAACAGCATCTGCCAGGATCGGCGCTTCCTCGCACGCTGGATGCCGGAGCTGGAGCGTTTTTTCCACTACCGCAACCTTGACGTCAGCACGCTGAAGGAGCTTGCGCGCCGCTGGGCCCCGTCGGTCGCGGACGGGTTCCGCAAGGAATCGAAACATCTCGCCCTGGAGGACATCCACGATTCCATCCAGGAACTGCAGCACTACCGCGAACACCTGTTCAGGCTGCCATGACGTCACTGCCTGTCTCGCCCGCCTGCGAGCGCAACCGCGAACCGATCCTCGCATGCATAGCGCCGCTGCTCGCCGGCGCGTCCCGCGTGGTCGAGATCGGCAGCGGCACTGGCCAGCATGCCGCGTGGTTTGCGCCGCGCCTGCCGCACCTTGCCTGGGTGACGACAGACCTGGAGCACAACCACGTCGGCATCCGGGCGTGGATCGAGGCGAGCGGCGCCGCCAATCTCGAGGGGCCGCTCGAGCTCGATACCCTGCGGCAGCCGTGGCCCGAGCTCGGCGGACCCGGCGCCGCGTTCAGCGCGAATACCGCCCATATCATGCCGGAGGAGGCGGTCATGGCCATGTTCGAGGGGCTCGGCGCGAGGCTCCCGGCCGGCGCGCCGTTCTGCCTGTACGGACCTTTCATGGAGCACGGCAGGCACACCAGCGAGAGCAACCTGCACTTCGATGCCGAGCTGCGTGCCCGGGGCAACGGCATGGGCGTGCGTGATCTCGCCTGGCTGCTGCAGGTGGCTGCCTTGGCCGGGTTCGATCTCGAGGGGGTGGAGCCGATGCCAGCGAACAATCGGGTGCTGGTGTGGCGCCGGACATGATGGACCTGCCCGGCGCGGCAGATGTCTTCGCGGCGGCGGGCAGGATTGCGCCGTTCATCCATCGTACGCCGGTACTTACCTCGAGAAGTCTCGACGCCGAGTTCGGCGCCCGGTTTTACTTCAAGTGCGAGAATTTCCAGGCCAGCGGCGCATTCAAGGCGCGCGGGGCGTTCAACGCCGTGCTCTCCCTGGACGCCGCGAGCGCCGCATGCGGCGTGGCGACGCATTCTTCCGGCAACCACGGCGCGGCCCTGGCGCTGGCGGCCGCGCGGCGGGGCATCCCCGCATGGGTCATCGTGCCGACGGACGCTTCGAGCTTCAAGCGGGATGCGATCGCCCGCTACGGCGCAGAAGTCGTCGACTGCGCGCCTGGATTGGCCAATCGTGAAGCGAAGCTCGCGGAGCTCGTCGCCGCCTGCGGCGCAGCGATCGTGCATCCCTACGACAATGCCGCGGTCATCGCCGGGCAAGGCACGACCGCGCTGGAGTTGATGGAGCAGGTCGGCGCACTCCATGTGCTGCTGGTACCGGTGGGCGGCGGTGGGCTCATTTCCGGTTGTGCGCTCGCGGCGCGGGCGACCTGCCAGGGCGTGCGCATCGTGGCGGCAGAGCCGGCCGGGGCAGACGACTGCTGGCAGTCAATGCATACCGGTCAGCGTGTGCGACTCGAGCAGGTCGCAACCATTGCGGACGGGTTGCGCGCGTCGATTGGGGAGCGCAACTGGGCGCTGATCTCGCAACACGTGGACGAGGTCGTGCGCGTCGAGGAAGCCGAGATCATCGCGGCCATGCGGCTCGCCTGGGAACGACTGAAGATCGTGATCGAGCCTTCCGCGGCGGTGCCGCTGGCGGCCATATCGTCCGGACGTCTCGACGTGGCGGGTCGCCGCGTCGGCATCGTGTTTTCCGGGGGTAACCTCGACCTGGGTGCGTTGCCGGCGCTGTTCGCCCAAGGCGCCTAGTCGCCGATGATGTTGACCGGCTGACCCGCGCGCAGCCGTTCCGCGCCCCGCACCACGATGCGGTCTCCAGGCGCAATCCGCCCTGCCACTGCCACCATCTCGCCAGCCCCCAGGCCCGGCACGACCTCGACCCGTTCTGCCGTGCCGTTCTCGGCGATGCGGAACACGCTCGCGCCCTCCCGTCGGAGCACCAGGGCGTCGCGGGGCACCGCGAGCACCTCGGTCGGGGAGCCGGTAGGCACCGAGAGGCGGACGTTCTCGCCGACGCGCCACGGCGACGCGGGGATGCTGAGCCGGAGTTCGAACATGTGCGAGCGGCTGTCGCCGAATGGCACCAGCGTGCGCACGGTCCCCATACCGGCATTTTGCTCGCTGTGGAACTGCAGCTCGTTGTCCACCGCAACGAAGCCGAGCGACGACAACGGGGCACGCGCGACCACCTCGAGGCTTTCTGGGTCCACCATGCGCACGACCTCGTCGCCCGGGCGGGTGTATTCACCCGGGGTGCGGACCCGCTCCGTTACGATGCCGCCAAAGGGCGCACGGACGCGGGTGCGCTCGAGTTGCAGCTCGATCTGCCCAAGGCGGGCGCGAGCGACGAGGATATTGCTGGTGGCGGACTGCAGGTCGCTCTCGATCTCGTCCAGGCGATTTTTCGCTGCGTTGTTTTCCGCGGCAAGCCGCCGCAGCCGGTCGGCCTCGCGTTCCAGGAAGCCGCGCTGACTTTCCTGCGAGGCCAGCACGCCGCGGAATTCATCGCGCTGGAGGACGAGTTCCGCATCGTCTATGCGCGCCACGGGCTCGCCGGCGGCGACCGGCGCGCCGATCTCTGCGATCCACGTGAGGCGCCCGCCGACTTCCGCGGCGATCCGCGCGTCGTTGCGGCTGACCACCGTGCCCGGCACCTGGATACTGGGTGCAAGGCTGGCCATCTGTGCCTCGGCGATACGCACGTTCGCGGGCGGCGGTCCACCCTGCGCGGCGGCAATCGCCGGAACCAGCGCAAGCAGGCACAGCAGTGCCTTCAGGACAGTGCTCTTCATGGAATATCGGACTCCGGGATTTGCTGGAACACTCATGCCGGCCGCTCCCGTCCGGCGTAACTGTCGCGCAACCCGCCGGCGCCGACGGCAGACGGCGCGGAAGCCTCCTCGCCAATCCGGAGCAGGCTGGGAAGGAGCACGAGCGTGAAGAGCGTGCTGACGGCGAGGCCGCCGACGATGACGGCGGCGAGACCCCGGTAGAGCTCGGTGCCCGCGCCGGGCATGAGGAGCAGCGGCAGCATGCCAAACAGGCTGGTCAGCGTGCTCATGAGGATTGGCCGGAGGCGGAATCGCACCGCCTGCTCGACCGCCGCCATGCGCTCCATGCCGTCGCGTTCTGCAGCGCGGGTCTGTGCGACCAGCAGGATCGAATTGTTGACGACGAGGCCCATGAGGGTGATGAACCCGATCATGGTCAGCAAGTCCATCGGCTGGAACGTCAGCAGGCCGGTGATGCGAAGCGAGATAACGCCCCCGACGATAGCCATCGGCAGCGCAACGATCACGAGCAGGCTGTCCCTGAAGGAGCGGAACAGCGCACTCATCAGCAGGTACAGGATCACGACGGCGAGGGCCAGGCTTTGCGCCATGTTGGCGATGGCCTTGTCCTTGTCGTCGGCCGTACCGCGGTAACTGATGTCGCCATCTTCCGGCAGCTGGTCGCGGATCAGCGGATCGACCTGCTCGCGGAGCAAGTCGATCGCGGTGCCCAGCGCCATGTCGGACGGCGGCGTGACGACCAGCGTGATGGTCCTGCGCCGGTCGACGCGCCTGATCTGGTCCGGCCCTGCGGTCTGCTCCACCGAGATGAACTCGCCCAGCGGGCGCGTCGCGCCGTCGGGGGTTGCGATCGGCAGGGACGCGAGTTCCTCGGGCGTGTCCCAGGCGGCGGCTCGCAGGATCATGTCGAGCCGCTGCTCGCCATCAAAGTAGTCGCCGACGTACAGCCCGTCGCCAAGCGCCCGGACCACCCGCGCCATGGTTTGCCGGTCCCAGCCCACCTCGGCCAGGCGTCGCTCCTGGGGGACCAGGCGCAACTCCGGCTGGGCCAGTTCGACGCCGGGCACGGGCCTGGCGCTCGCGCCCGGGAGGATGCGCGATACCGCGCCGATGCCCACGACGGCCGCGCCGAGCAGGGAATCGATGTCGCGACTCTGGATATTCACGCTGATGCCGCGTCCACCACCAAGCCTGCCGAAGATCGAGGCGCGGTTCACGAACGCGAGCGTATCCGGGAAGCCGGCGAGAATTTCACGGTTCAGTAGTCGCAAGAGTTCGTCCACGTCGGCGCGGTCCTCGGCCTGTACGCCCATGAATCCGCTGTTGCCGAACACGCCCAGGAAATAGCTCGATATGGCGGGTGTCCGGGTGCCGTCGATGTGCTCCTTCAACCGCGCATTGACGATGTCCGTGAATTCCTCCTGCGAGCTTTGCACGCTGACGCCCGGAGGAGCCAGGATGAAGCCGAAGATGAAATTCTGGCGTCCTTCCGGCAGGTAGTCGGTCTCCGGCAGCAGCGTTACCGTGAGTCCGACGGCCGCCAGCGTGAGGCCCGCGATGATCCCCGTGCGCCGCGCGCGCGTGCTCGTAAGGCGCATGATCAGGGCGGTGCCCCGGTCCCACCAGGCGCTGTGCGGATCGGTGAGCTGGATGTTACGCAGCCAGTTCTTCGCCGCCGTCGGGATGACGGTGATCGCGATCAGCAGGGCGGCGATCACCGCGACCGCAATGGCAAGGGCGAGGTCGGCGAACAGCTGGCCGGCGATGTCGCGCAGGAACACGATCGGCAGGAAGATGGCCACTGTCGTCGCCGTGGAGGCGACCAGCGCCGGGTAGACCTGCGTTGCGCCCTCGAGCGCCGCCTCGTGGCTGGGCTTGCCGCTCTCGCGGAGGCGCACGATGTTCTCGAGCACGACGATCGCGGAGTCGAGCACCATGCCCACGGCGAACGCGAGCCCGGCGAGGCTGATGATATTGATGGTCCTGCCCGTGGCGTGCAGCACGATGAACGTGAAGAACAGGGAAATGGGAATGGCCAGCGCGACCATCATCGTGGCGCGGAGGCGTCGCAGGAACCACCACAGTATCGCCGTGGCCAGGAGTACACCGAGCAGCAGGTTATTGCGCAACATGGTGACCGAGTCCGTGATGTACAGGGTCTCGTCGTAATCCTGCGATATGTGCAGCCCGGCGCGCTTGGCGGCCCCTTCGTTGAGATCGGCGATGACGGCCTTGAGGTCCGACATGACCTCCAGCACGTTCACGTTCTGTTCCGGCTGGGCATTGATCGCGATCGATGGACCGCCGTTCCGGTTCAGGGAGCCGCTGGCGTCACGCAGCTCGACCGATACATCTGCGACCTCGTGCAGGTGAATCGGCTGCCCGTCCCGCCAGGCAAGCACCATGTCGCGGAGCTGGTCGAGTTCGTATTTGCCGGAGAAGCGGATGGTGTACTGGCGGCGGCCCACGTCCTTGAATCCGCCGGAGACATCCGTGTTGCCGCCGGTCATGCGCGCGAGCAAGGGCACGTCGATGCCAAGCGCCGCGGCACGATAGGGGTCGAAGGTGATGCGCACCTCGCTGTTGCGGCCGCCGTAGATGTCGGCGTTCGCGATCCCGGCCACACGTTCGATGCGCGACTGGACGACCTCCTCGACGAAATCCTGGTAACTGGCGACGTCCCGCTCGTTGCCGGGCAAGGGTTGGACCGCGAACCAGGCGATCGCATTGCCGAAGCGTCCGCGGCCCGCGTACACGATCGGCTGGTCGACGTCGACCGGGTAGCTGGGCACCCGGTTCAGGCGATTCATGACCTCGATCAGGGCGCGCTCGAGCTGCGTGTTGACATCGAAGGTCAGCGAGATCGAACCGCGGCCGCGCGTGGCGGTCGATTCCAGCAATTCCAGGCCGGGCAATCCACGCAGCGCGTCCTCCTGCGGCTCGACGATTTCCGCCTCGACTTCCTCGGGCGCGGCAGCGCGCCAACTCGTGGAGATCTCGATCACCGGGCGCTCGACGTTCGGTATCATCTGCACGGGCATGCGCAGCAGCGCGATGGTGCCAAAAAGCAGCACCAGCAGGATGGCGACGATGACGGCGACAGGATTGCCGAGTGCGGACTTGGTCAGGGTCACGGGTCGTGTCGGTGGTCTTGGGGGGCGCTATTGTACCCTCCTCGAGCCCGTTGGACTGAGAGCCGCCGGATTCGGTTATTATTCTCGCCCCGCCACGGCAAAGGCCGCGCTCCCGACATGACCGCCAGACTCGTTGTCCTGTGTGTCCTCGCGCTGGCCGTGACCGCGGCTGACGCGCAGACGCGTTACGTCTCGGACCGGCTTGAAGTGACACTGCGGACGGGCACCTCCACCCAGCACGCGATTGTCCGGATGCTGCCAAGCGGCACGCGCCTGGAGGTACTCGAGACCGATGCGGCCGCCGGATACGCGCGGGTACGCACCGGGGAGGGGGTCGAGGGCTGGGTGCTCAGCCGTTACCTGATGGATCAGCCCGCGGCGCGTGAGCAGCTCGTGGGGGCCAACAGGCGCGCGGAGACCCTGAATGCCCGCGTCGCCGAGCTGACCGCGCAGGTCGAGGTCCTGTCCGGGGAGCGTGGCTCCCTCGATGCGGAGCGAACCGGGCTGGGCGCAGAGGTCGAGGAGTTGCGCGCCGAGCTGGAACGCGTCAGGCGCGTTTCCGCGTCGGCAATGGAACTGGACAAGGCGAACCGCGAACTGCGTGCCCGGCTGGTGGCGGCCGAGCAGGCAGGGGACGGGCTTCGGGCGGAGGTCTCAGACCTCAAGCGCAACATCCAGCGCGACTGGTTCCTGATCGGCGCCGGCGTCCTTTTCGGGGGCATCCTGCTGGGGCTGATCATCCCGCGGTTGAAGCTGCGGCGTCGCTCAGGCTGGGGCGACCTCTAGCCGACTTTCTTCCCGGCCAGGAACATCCAGGTCTCAACGACGGTGTCGGGATTCAGCGAGATGCTCTCGATGCCCTCGTCGAGCAGCCAGCGCGCGAAGTCCGGGTGATCCGACGGCCCCTGGCCGCAGATGCCGATGTACTTGCCCTGCTTGCGGCAGGCCGAGATGGCCATGTGCAGCAGTAACTTGACTGCAGCATCGCGCTCGTCGAACAACTCCGCGATGATGCTGGAATCGCGATCGAGGCCGAGCGTCAGCTGGGTCATGTCGTTCGAGCCGATAGACATGCCGTCGAAGTGCTCGAGGAACGCCTCCGCGAGCAGCGCATTCGACGGGATCTCGCACATCATGATGAGCTTCAGGCCGTGGTCGCCCCGCTTGAGGCCGTTTTCGGCCAGCAGCTCGACGACGCGGCGGCCCTCGGCCACCGTGCGCACGAAGGGCACCATGACCTGAACGTTCTCCAGGCCCATGTCTTCCCGGACCCGCTTCAGCGCACGGCACTCCAGTTCGAAGCAGGGCCGGAAACTCTCGGCGACATAGCGCGAGGCGCCGCGGAAACCGAGCATGGGATTCTCCTCGTGCGGCTCGTACTCGCGGCCGCCGATGAGGTTCGCGTACTCGTTCGACTTGAAGTCGGACAGGCGCACGATGACCGGGTGGGGTGCGAACGCGGCCCCGATGGTGCTGATGCCCTCGGCGAGCTTGTCGACGAAGAACTCGACCGGATCATCGTAACCGGCCATCTGCTGCCTGATCGTGTGTTGCAGATCATCCGCCAGCGAGTCGAACTCGAGCAGCGCGCGCGGGTGCACGCCGATCATCCTGTTGATGATGAACTCGAGCCGCGCCAGACCCACGCCCTGGTGCGGGATCCCCGCGAAATCGAAAGCCCGATCCGGGTTGCCGACGTTCATCATGATCTTGACCGGAATCTCCGGCATCCGGTCGAGCTCGATGGTCTGTTCCTCGTAGTCGAGCCGGCCTTCGAATATGAACCCGGTGTCGCCTTCAGCGCAGGAGACGGTGACGGGCTTGCCGTCCGGAACGGTCTTGGTCGCGTCGCCGCAGCCCACGACCGCGGGAATGCCGAGTTCGCGGGCGATGATGGCGGCGTGGCAGGTGCGCCCGCCGCGGTTGGTGACGATGGCCGCGGCGCGCTTCATGACCGGCTCCCAGTCCGGGTCGGTCATGTCGGCGATCAGCACGTCCCCGGGCTGGACGCGGTGCATTTCCTTGACATCACGAATGATGCGCGCGGTGCCGGCGCCGATGCGCTGGCCGATACTGCGACCCGAGGCAATGATCGTGGAGCGGTCCTTCAGCTTGAAACGCAGGATGGAACGGCCCTGGCGGCTCTGCACCGTCTCCGGGCGAGCCTGCAGGATGTAGATCTTGCCGTCGCCGCCATCCTTGCCCCACTCGATGTCCATCGGGCAGCCGTAATGTTTCTCGATGGCTACCGCGTGCCTGGCGAGGGTCTCGATGTCCTCTTCGGTGAGGCAGAAGCGGGCGCGATCCGCGGCGGGGACTTCCAGCGTGCGGGTGCCGTGGCCATCGTCGCCATGAACCATCTTGATCGCCTTGCTGCCGAGCGTCTTGCGCAGGATCGCGCGCTTGCCTGCCGCCAGCGAGGGCTTGAACACGTAGAACTCGTCCGGGTTGACGGCACCCTGGACCACCATTTCCCCGAGGCCCCAGGAGGCAGTGATAAACACCACGTCGCGGAATCCAGATTCGGTATCCAGCGTGAACAGCACGCCGCTGGCGCCCGTATCACTGCGCACCATGTGCTGGATGCCCGCCGACAAGGCGACCTGCGAATGGTCGAAGCCATGGTGCACCCGGTAGGCGATCGCGCGGTCGTTGAACAGGGAGGCGAAGACGTCGTGGATGCGCTCGATCACCTGGTCAATGCCGCGCACGTTGAGGAAGGTTTCCTGCTGGCCGGCGAAACTCGCCTCCGGGAGATCCTCCGCCGTCGCGGAGGACCGCACGGCGACCGCGATGTCCTTGCCCTCGGCCATCTCGTCCCAGGCGCGACGAATCTCCGCATGCAGCTTCGGCGGCAGCGGCGTGTCCTTGATCCAGCCGCGGATCGCGGCGCCGGTCTTCACCAGCTTTTCCACGTCGTCCACGTCGAGGTCGGCGAGCACCTCCTGGATCCGGTCCGCGAGTCCGTCCTGCGCCATGAAGTCGCGATAAGCCGCCGCCGTGGTCGCGAAGCCGCTGGGCACCGTCACGCCCAGGCCCTCCAGGTTGGCCAGCATTTCACCAAGCGAGGCGTTCTTCCCGCCGACGCGCTCGACGTCGCCCATGCCGAGTTCGTCGAGCTTGAGAATGTAATGTTCCACGGTGGCCCCCTTGAGTTTCCCGTCGCAGGGAAAGGACAATGCGCGCTGCCCCGTCGCGCGAGCAAGCTAATGAATCACAGAACCGTATTCTTCGTATCCGACCAGACGGGTGTCACGGCGGAGACCCTCGGGCACAGCCTGCTGACGCAGTTCGACGGGTTGAAATTTCGCGGCGTGACTGTGCCATTTATCAACACCCGTGACAAGGCGAAGGAATGCGTACGCCGCATCAACCTGACGGCCGAGGTGGAGGGCTCGCGGCCCATCGTGTTCGCCACCATGGTGCAGGATGAACTCAGGGATATTGTTTATGAAAGTCAAGGGCTTGTGCTCGACTTCTTTGGTGCTTTCATAGGTCCGATGGAACGTGAGCTGGAGATTGCGTCCAGCCACGCCACGGGCATGGCGCACGGGGTCGCGGACCGGCGTTCCTACACCCGGCGGATCGATGCGATGAACTACGCGCTCGAGCACGACGACGGCTCGAGCACGCGAGATTACAGCAAGGCGAATATCATCCTGGTGGGCGTTTCGCGCTCGGGGAAGACGCCTACCTGTCTCTATATCGCGCTGCGCTACGGCGTGTTTGCGGCCAATTATCCGCTCACCGAGGAGGAGTTCGAGAGCGGCAAGCTCCCTGCGGTGCTGGAGCGCCACAAGGATCGGCTGTTCGGACTCACCATCGCGCCGCAGCGGCTGCAGCAGATTCGCCAGGAGCGCCGCCCGGAGAGCAACTATGCCTCGGCGCGGCAGGTGAGTTTCGAATTGCGCTCGGCGGAAGCGCTGTTCACCCGCTATGGCATCGGCTTCGTTGACACGACCGAGTGCTCGGTCGAGGAAATCGCCAGCACGGTGCTGGACCGCACCGGCCTGTTGAACAGGCTGCAGGATTTCGCCATCGACTAGATGATCCCGGCAGGGGCCTCGACGCCGGTCAGCTCGGGGATTCGCGCGAGCGCTGCGGCGGCGCGGCCAAGCTCCGCGGTGAGTTCCGGCCCGGTACCCGCGTGGCCCGCTTCCGGGGGCAGGTAGCGCTCGAGATAGATGCGCAGCGTCGCCCCCTCGGTGCCGGTGCCTGACAGCCGGTAGACCAGCCGTGATCCGTCCGCGAGGAAGATCCTGATGCCCTGGCGCGTCGCAACGCTGGCATCCACCGGGTCGTGGTAGGTGAAACTGTCGGCCCGTTCTATCTGCGTATCCGCCACGCTGTGTCCCGCAAGGCCATCGACACGCGCCTCCAGCATCGACATGACCGCCGCTGCCCGGGCGCTGTCCGCGATGAACCAGTCGTGGCGCGCGAAGGCATGGCGGCCGAACCTTCGCCAGTGGTCCGTGACCAGGCCGCTCACGGTCCGCCCGGTCACGGCGATCAGGTTGAGCCAGAACAGCACGGCCCACAAGCCGTCCTTCTCGCGCGCGTGGCTGGAACTCGTGCCGAAGCTCTCCTCGCCACACAGATCCACGCGCCCCGCGTCGAGCAGGTTGCAGAAGTAGCGCCACCCGGTGGGGGTCTCGTAACAGGGTATGCCGAGCGCCGCCGCAACCCGGTCGACCGCCCGGCTGGTGGGCATTGAGCGGGCAACGCCCGCCAGGCCTTTGCGGTAGCCGGGAACCCTGTGGGCATGTTCGGCCAGCACCGCCAGGCTGTCGCCTGGCGTGACCACCATGTCTTGCCCGACGATCATGTTGCGGTCCCCGTCGCCGTCCGAGGCGGCGGCGAGATCGCCGGCGCCTGTTCCTGCCATCCACGCGACCAGGTGCGCCGCATCGACCGGGTTGGGGTCCGGATGCAGTCCGCCGAAATCCGGCAATGGCACGGCGTTGACGACGCTGCCGGACGGCGCGCCCAGGCGGCGCTCGAGAATCTCCACGGCATAGGGGCCCGTGATGGCATTGAGTCCGTCAAAGCGCATGCGGAAACTGCCGTTGGTCAGCAGGGCGCAGATCGAATCGAAATCGAACAACTGTTCCATGAGCGCGGCGTAATCGGCGACCGGGTCGACCACCTCGATCTGCAGAGGCCCGACCCGCTGCGCCCCGATCCGGTCCAGGTCGGGTTCCGGGATATCCGCGACCAGGTACTCGCTCAAGGTGGTGGACGCGCGCCAGACGGCTTCCGTCAGCGATTCAGGGGCCTGCCCGCCGTTGGCGGTATCGAACTTGACGCCAAAGTCGCCGTCCGGTCCGCCCGGATTGTGGCTCGCGGTCAAGAGGAAACCGCCGGCGGCACCGTGCATGCGGATCAGGTGCGAGGCCGCGGGGGTGGACAGTAGCCCGCCGCGACCGACGATGATGCGTGCGACGCCGTTGCCCGCGGCGATGCGGAACAACGTGGCGAGTGCCTCGCGATTCCAGTAGCGGCCGTCACCGCCCGCAACGAGCGTCGTGCCGGAGAAGTCGCCGCCCGCGTTGAACACCGCTTGCAGGAAGTTCTCGAGGTAATTTGGCTGCCGAAAAACCCGGACTTTTTTTCGCAGTCCGGCAGTCCCCGGACGCTGGTCTTCGAAGGGTTTTGTGGGGACGCTGCGCACTGCCATCTCAGGCTCTCCATCGCGCCGGATGCGCGAATTCCCTGTGCTATATTGCCGCGCATGATAGCAGACAGCTCCATAGCGCTGCCGTGCCCCACGCAGCCGGGCAGCTTCACCGCGCTCATGCATCTTTACGAGAGCAATTACCTGCGGCTGCACTGGCTGCTGGAGGACGTCAGGACGCTCCCCGACCGGCAGTGCTCGAGGGTCGCCGCCGATCTTCCCCTGCACCTCGAAGTGATGGAGCGCAGCCCATACACGACCACGCTTCGGCTCACCTATCTCTTCGCGGATGATCAGCACGAAGTCGCTGATCCGGACCTGCGCGTACGTGTGTACCAGGACGCCGGACTGGTCGAGGCAATGGCCTGCCGTCGCCAGCACCTGCATCACGCCCTGCGCCAGTTCGACACCGCGCCAGGGGACGAACTGAACCGGCGCTGGGCGAGGAACAGCATGCTCAACAAGTGGCTCGAGTACTGTTACGACCACGGGCATCGGTTCCGTGGTCGCATGAAATGTTCGGCGGGGGCGTGCTGACGAGACCTGCCGTGGCATATGCCAGGGGTGGCGCGTGACGGATGAATCCGAAGGCATCTCGAGGCGGACGCCCAGCGGCGGAGCGCGCGAGGAGGAGGGCGACGAGGAGCGCCTCGTCAGCCTGTTTCGCAACCGGTCTGAGCTGAAGAAGGCATTCTCCGACCTGCAGAAGTCGCTGCGGCTTGCCGAGGAGCGGCTGGCGAGCCAGGAGGCGGCGACCCGTCGAGCGGAGGAACGTTTCCAGGCGATCGAGCAGCTGCTGGCCCAGCCCGGCACAGGCTATACCGCCCTGGTGTACTTTCAGCTGCGGGCGCTCTGGCATGGCTGCCGCGATCGCCTGCAGGCGATCTCCGATGAATTGCGAGGCCGGCACGAGGAGCGCCAGCGGCGCGAAGAGCTGATGCGATTCAACCAGGAGAAGCAGCGCCAGCTGGCGGTAATCGACCAGCAGATCGCGCAGGCGAAGGATGAGGTGGAGGAGCGTCTTTCGCGTCGCAACCTGGTGCGTGCGGAACTGGAGGGCGCCCAAGGCCTGTTCGATTTTGCTCGACGCCGCAAGCTCAACGAGTTGCTCCAGCAGCGACGTATCGAGCTGGAAGCTTCCCGGCTTCACCTCGTGGAGTTGCAGGATCGCCGGACTGGCGTGAGCACCGAACCCTGGCCTGAGTTCTCAGGGCTGGATGTCGGTACCAAGCGGGAGATCAACATCACGGTGATCGCCGCGGCCCAGGAGCTCTACCTGGATTTTTCCACGGAAGAACTGGCGCGCAAGGCGCGTGATGCGCACGTCAACGCGATCCAGGAAATGCGTTACGGCTCGGAAGAGGATTGCAAGGCGCTGATCGGCAGGATCCGGCAGGCCGTCGCCTCGCTGGGTTCCGGTCGTCCGGTCCCGGCAAACGTCGCGGCACGGGCCGAGCTGGTCGCAAAGCAGGCCCAGTTTCGCAGCGCGCGCGATACGGTTCCGGTCGCTGGCACGGTCGCTCGCATCGAGCTGCCGATACGATCGCCGGAAGGGGAGATCCTGCGCCGGGTGCCTCTGGAGGTCAACGTGCTGGCAGACGAGTACTGGGACGTCTACGACGTTCTCATTCCTTGACCGGGTTAGCCCGGGCGCCGGCCATTGCGCCTCCGCCATGCACCACCGGGCGACCCCGGCCTGCGACAGACAGCACCTTCCGTCCCCAGCGCCCGAGATCATCGAGCAGCGCGTAGGTCCAGGGCACCAGCAACAGCGAGGTGAGCGTCGAGAAGGCGAGTCCCCCGATGATCGCCCGCGCCATCGGGAAATAGGGCGGGGCACCGATTTCGTCACCGCCGACCTTGGTGGCGCTCAGGGCGAGGGGCAACAGGCCGAGGATCGTCGTGGCGACGGTCATGAGGATGGGCCGCAGGCGATCGCGCCCCGCCTGCACCAATGCTGCATCGCGCGGCAGTCCGCTGCGGCGCAGATTGTTGACGTGGTCCACGAGCACGATGCCGTTGTTAACCACCACGCCCACCAGGATCATGATCCCGATCGTGGCCATGAACGAGAAGGTCGTGCCGGTGAGCATGAAGAACCAGAACACGCCGATCACGGAGAAGCCGATCGACGTGATGATCGACAGTGGATAGACCGTCGACTCGAACAGCGCAGCCATCACCAGGAAGATCAGCGCGATGGCCAGCAGGATGTTCTGCGCCATGATCTGCTGTGTCTGGTCGGCCTGCTGGAAGCCCCGCCCGAACTGCCAGCTGTAGCCGGGCGGAAGCTGGAACGTGTCCATGAGTGTCTCCACGTCCGGCCGCAACGCATCCAGGGCGCGCCCATTGAGGTTTGCATTGATGATCACGGCGGTCGAGCGGTTGACGCGCCGGATCTCCTGGTGGGCGGTGGCGACGCGGAGCTGCGCGACGGAGCCGAGCGAAACGCGCTGCCCATCCGGTGTCTGTAGCGGCAGGTCAGCGAGTTGCTCGACGCTCTGGCGATCGTCTTCGCGGAAGGCGATCCGGACCGCGATCTCGCCGTCGCCGCCGCGGAAGTCCCTGAGGCGTTCGCCGCGCATCGCCACTGACAGCGCCGACGCGACATCCTGCGGGCTCAGGCCCAGCTGGCTCGCGCGCTCCCGGTCGACCTGGACCCGGATCTCGCGATCGCCCGAGCCGATATCCGCGCGCACGTCGTGCAGCCCATCGATAGTCGACAGCAGGCGCACCACTTCGGGCGCAAGCTCGCTCAGCACTTCGGTGGATTCTCCCGATATCTGGAGGCTGAAGCCTTCGTCGCCGCCCTGCGCATTGAGTTCGAAGCTGGGCTTGCCGATGACGATCTCCGGCAGGTCCGCCATGACGCGCCTGATGACCTCTCCCGTGGGAACCTTCTCGTCGCCGCGGTCGTGCAGCAGCAGCACCGTCTGCGCGCGTCCCTCTTCGTAGTAGCTGTAGACCGAGCGCAGATCGAAGGCTTCCCGGTTCTCGAACAGGTAATCCTCGATCAAGTCGACCGCGCGCTTCATGACCGGCAGCGGGTGCTTCTCCTTGACGTTGTACGCCAGCAACAGCTGGCGGCCAGCCTCTTGCGGGAAGGTGTCGAACTTCACGAACTTGATGGGAATCGCGACGCTGGACACGATCAGCACGACGATCAGCGCGGTCCACCAGCGGCGCCGCAGTGTCCAGCTCAGCGCGCGCGCATAGCGTCCGGTCAGGCGGTTCATCCATGATCCCGGCTTGGAGGGCGGCGGCGGCGAAATGCGCGAGGCGATCATCGGCACGAAGGTCTGGGCCATGATCAGCGAGGCCAGCATCGCTACGACGATGCTGACGGCGACATGCAGAAGGAACACGGTAATGTTGGTCTTGAGGCCGAACAGGATCGGCACAAACACGATGATCGAGGTGAGCGTGCCGGCTGTGACCGCCAGCGCGACTTCCTGCACCCCGGCGAGCGTAGCCTCCTGGGGGCGGTCAGGATGGAGCTGGCGCTGGCGAAAAATGCTTTCCGTGACCACCACCGCGTTGTCCACCAGCATGCCGACGGCGAGCATCAGTCCCATCATCGACAGGATGTTCAGGCTGATGCCCAGGAAGTACATGATGCCCAGCGTGATGAGAATCGAGAATGGCACGCAGGCCACCACGATCAGCGTGGTCGCTGCCTGGCGCAGGAACAGGTAGAGAATTCCGAAGGCAAATAGCGCCCCGATGGCGCCCCCGGTGAGCAGGTCCGAAAGCGAGGAGGTGACGCCGTCGGCCTGGTCGCCGAGGGCGAAGACCCGCACGTCGCGCAGCTGCGGATTGTCTGACGCCCGCTCGACCTCCTGCTTCACCCGCCGGGAGACATCGACGAGGTTGGCGCCGGGCTGCTTGTAGACGTCCAGGCCGATCGAGTAGCGCCGGTCCAGGTGGCGCGCGTTCACGCGCTCCGGGCTGCGCAGCTCGATATCCGCGATATCCGTGAGCCGGAGATTTTCGCGGACGAGTATGTTGCGCACGTCCTCCACGGAGGACATCTCGCCGATCGGACGAACGCTGAAGCGCCGCTCACTTTCGGTCAACCGCCCCGCGCTGACCGAGAAGTTCGACTTCTCGAGCAGCTCGCGCAGGTGATTCAGATCGACGCCATGCGCGGCGATCCGGTCCGAATTCAGCAGGATGCGGATCTCGCGCTGGTCGACTCCATACAGCTCAACTCTTGAGACTCCTTCCACGCGCTCGATCCGGCGCTTGAGCTGCTGGTCGAGGAGCTCGTAGGCATCTGACAAGTCGCGCTCGCTGCTGATGCGCAGATTGAGAATTGGCTGGTCACCGAGGGAGCCGGTGAAAATCAGGACGCGACGCACGTCGCCCGGCAGCTGGTGGCGGATGCTGTCGACCTTGGCGCGGGCCTCGATGCCCTTCGTGGCCGTGTCCTGGTCCCAGCCGAATTGCAGGAAGATCTGCGCCTGGTCCTGCCTGGACGTGGACTGCATGCGCTCGATGCCGCTGAGCGTCGCCAGCGCCTCCTCGATCGGCCGGGTGATCAGCCGCTCCACTTCCTCCGGCGTCGAACCCTCGTAGGGAATATTGATGAAAATGGCGGGGAACTGGATGTCCGGGTACTTCTCCAGGGGCAGCAGCTTGGTCGCCACGACACCGACCAGGCCCAGCGCGATGAACACCATCACCGTGGTGACAGGCCGGCTGATGGCGATGCGCGTCAGGATCACCCCGCGGCCTCCGTCGCCGGTCGCGCATAGCTCAGCACGCGCACGCCGCGGTCAAGCAGCGAGTAGACCACCGGGATCACCAGCAGCGTCAGCAGGGTGGAGACCGAGAGGCCGCCGATTACGGTGATGGCCATCGGCGCGCGAACCTCCGCGCCCTCGCCGAAGCCCAGCGCCATCGGCAGCAAGCCCAGCGTGGTGGTGAGCGTGGTCATCAGGATCGGCCGGAGCCGCGCGCGCCCCGCCTCGATGATCGCTGCGTGACGGTCCAGGCCCTCGCGCCGCAACTGGTTGATCAGGTCGACCAGGACGATCGCGTTGTTGACGACGATGCCGGCCAGCATGATCAGCCCGATGAAAGCAACGACGCTGACGGTCGTGCCGGTCAGCCACAGCGCCCAGACGGCCCCGACCATCGCCAATGGGATGGTGAACATGATGACGAAGGGGTGAACCAGCGACTCGAACTGGGAGGCCATCACCAGGTAAACGAGGAAGATGGCCATTGCAAGAGTGAAGAGCATCGAGCTGAATGACTCCTGCATTTCAGCGCTCTGGCCCGAAACGCTCGCCGAGACCCCCGGCGCCAGAGGCACGCTGGCGATGATCTGTCGTACTTCGTCCGTGGCCGAGGCGAGGTCGCCAAAGGCTAAGTTGGCGGAGATGATCGCTACGCGGGCCTGGTCGGCGCGACGAATCTCCGCGGGGCCGACGGCGAGTCGGATATCCGCGACGGCCTTGAGCGGCACGGGCCGGTCACTTTCGGGGTTGACGATCAGGTTCTCGATTTCCGCCAGGGAAGAGTCACGCGTGTCCACGCTTCTGACCAGGACGTCGATTTTCTTGTCGCGCCAGGTGTAACGCGTGGCGACCTCGCCGCGGACTTGCGCAACCACGGTATCGGCAATGTCGCGCACCAACAGGCCGAGCCGGGCCGCGCGCTCCTGGTCGAACACGATCTGGATTTCGGGGTTACCGGCCTCGACGCTGCTGCGCACGTCGGCGAAGCGCGGCGCGCTCTCGAGCGCATTCCTCAACCGATCAGCCGCCTCGCCCAGCCGGTCCAGGTCGTATCCCACGATCTCGATTTCAAGCGGCGTGCGGAAACTGAACAGGGCAGGGCGCGAGAACTCATAAGAGACGCCGGGCATCCGCTCCAGCGACGCGCGCATCGCCGCGATCGTCTCCGCTTCCACCTGCCGGCCGGCGCCCTGCGCAAGCTTCACGTTCAGTTGCCCCGCATGCTCGCCAGCATCGACCGGGCTTGCATCGAGCCGGTTGCCGGTCCCTGCGACCGAGTAACTCAGGGCCACGCCGGGGAGTCCGTCGGCAACCTCTTGCAGCCGGCGGATCGTGGCGTCGGTCTCGGTCAGCGGCGCGCCGGCCGGCAGACGCACCTGTACTGCAAATTCGCCTTGCGCCAGCTGCGGCAGGAGTTCGTAACCGAGGCGCGGCGCCAGGGCGGCGCTCGAGGCGAAGGCGGCCGTCGCCACGATGAGCACCAGCCAGCGATGGCGCAGCGAACCCGCGAGGAGCGGCTCATAGGCGCGCGCCGCGAGCCGGTAGAAGCCCTGGAAGAGCCAGACCAGGGGCCGCATGATCCGTCCCGAAAGCCAGGCGACGCTGCCGACCACGATGCCGATGATTCGCAGCGTGCCGCCCGCAATCCGGGTGACTCGTCCCGGCGCCGCCTCGTCCTCGGCATCGACATAGCGCGACGGACCGCCGCGCGAGGCGAGCATCGGGATCAAGGTCAGGGCGACCAGTAGCGAGAACAGCAGCGCGAACGTCACCGTGAGCGCCTGGTCCCGAAACAGCTGCCCCGCAATGCCAGTCACGAACACCATCGGGAAGAAGACCGCCACCGTGGTCAATGTGGCGGCGGTAACCGCGCCCGCGACCTCGCTGGCGCCGCGCCGGGCGGCAGCCACGATCCCAAGGCCCTGTTCCTTCTTGCGAACGATGTTCTCGAGCACCACGATGCTGTTGTCCACCAGCATCCCCACGGCCAATGCGATCCCGCCTAGCGACATGATGTTCAGGCTCACGTCGGCCGCATACATCAGCAGGAATGTGCCGATCACTGACACCGGAATCGCGACCCCTATCACGAAGGTCGCGCGGGCATCGCGCAGGAAGGCGTACAGCACCAGGATCGCGAACAGGCCGCCGAGCAGTGCGGCATTGCGCACCTGGTTGATGGCCTCGGCGATGAACACGGACTGGTCGTAGACGATCGTCAGCTCGGTGCCGGGCGGCAGGCGACCCTGGACCTCGGTGACGCGCTCTGCGATTCGTTGCGCGACCTGGACTGTGTTGGCGTCGCCCTCCTTGTACACGGCGAGCTCGACGCTCTCGCGGCCGTTGACGCGCGTGATCGCCTCGCGCTCCTTGAAACCGCGCTGGACGCTGGCGACGTCGCGCAGGTACACAGGGCGGCCGGCGGGCGTTGCGACGATCGAGTCGGCAATCTCTCCAACGGAAGCAAACTCGTTCAGCGTACGCACCAGGAAGCGCTGCGCGCCCTGCTCGAGGCGTCCACCCGACAGGTTCACGTTTTCCGCGCGCAGCCGCGCCGCGATGGTCCGTATCGACAGGCCCAGCTGTGCGATCTTTTCCTGGTCGACGAGAATCTGGATCTCGTCTTCGAGGCCGCCGCTGACCTTGACCGCTGCCGTGCCCTCGACCGCCTCGAGATCGTTCTTGAGCTCGTCCTCGGCAAAGCGCCGCAGGGCGCGGAGCCTCTGTGGGTCATCTGCCGGACCCGTGGCGTCCCGGTCCATGAACGCCAGGCGCTGGATCGGCTCGTTGGCCGGGTCGAAGCGCAGCAGCAGCGGCCTGGTGGCCTCCAGCGGCAGCTGCAGGATGTCGAGCTTCTCGCGCACATCCACCCCGGCGACATCCATGTTCGTGCCCCACAGGAACTCCAGGGTCACGTCGGACTGGCCGGGGCGGGATACCGAGCGCACCTGGCGCACGTTCTTGATGACCCCGACGACTTCCTCGATCGGCTTGGTCAGCAGGTTCTCGATCTCGAGGGGCGCGGTGCCCGGCAGTTCCGTGCGCACCGTGAGGGTCGGATAGGACAGATCCGGCAGCAGGTTGACGTTCAGGCGCGCCAGGGAGACGAAGCCGAACAGCACGATCGCGACGGTGAACATCGCGACGGTGACCCTTCGCTCGGTGGCGATGTCGATGAGCTTCATTGGGGTCCCCGGGGAGCGCGTCAGGCGCCGTCGCGCGCAACTTGCGCATCGGCGCGGCGCACGACGTCCACCTGGGTCCCGTCTCTGAGCCCGGACTGGCCGATGATGACGACGTCCTCGTCGCCGCTGAGGCCGTCCACGACCTCTACCAGCGAGCCGCGCACATAGCCGGTGCGGATGGTCCTGCGCTCGGCCTTGCCGTCGCGCACGACGAACACGGATTCGGACACGTCGTCATCGATGACTGCGACCCGCGGCACCAGCAGGACGTCCTGTCGGCGGTCCCAGACGATGTTGAAGCGACCAAACATGCCCGGCTTCAGGTGTCCGCCCTGGTCGGGCACTTCCATCGTGACCTTGAAGGTCCCCGTGGCAGGATCGACGATCGGGCTGATGCGCTGCACCTTCGCCTGGAAGCGCCGCCCCGGAATTGCGTCGAGGCTGAGTTCGGCGGTCTGTCCAGGCTCCAGGCGCCGGAACTCGCGCTCCGGGATGTGGATATAGGCGATCAGGGGATCGAGCTCCGTCACCTGGAACGCGGGCTCGTTGGCCGTAATCGTGTTGCCGAGCCGGATGTACCGCTGCGCTACCACGCCCGCGATGGGGGCCCGGATATCCGTGTAGCTGTACTCCAGCTGGGCCATGCGATGGGTCGCGCTCAGGGCCTCGAGCTCGTACTTCAGGTCCTCGAAGGCGCCGGAGCTGACCAGGCCGCGCTCGAACAGCTGCAGGCTCCGGTTGTACTCCTGTTCGCGCTTGCGCAGGTTGGCCAGCTGGCGCTCCATGTCCAGCCGGAGACGATCGCCGTCGAGGCGCGCCAGCACCTGGTCTTTCTCGACCCGATCACCTTCTTCGACGAAGACCTTGATGACCTGGCCGCCGACCTTGGCAACGACCAGCGCATCGGCATCCGTCTCCAGCGAGGCGGTCCCCGTGTAGACGGCAAATACCTCGCCGCGCTGGAGCGTCGCGACCTCGACGGGAATGCCGGGCCCGCCCTTGTCTTCATCGCCGGAGGTCGAGGCGGTGTCACCGTCGCCCTTGCAGCCGACGAGGAGCGCGGTTGCCAGGAATACCACAGCCCAGGCGGCGGGCCCTGCGTGCTTGTGATGGGGCTGGATGGTGGGGTGAGTCATCTCGGAGCTCCGCTAGGACCGATGGTTCACTAAGGTAGTGTTGTAGTGAAGTATAACACCGGGCCGGGCGTATGCAAGCCCCATCGATCGGCCGGGGGGCAAGTGGACGCTTCGTCAGCGATTCCTGGCGAGACTTGCCTCCGGAACCTCGGCCAGGTCGGCAACGACGGCTGCGGCCTCGCGCAGCAGCACGTCAGGCGCATCGTCCGCATTCATCTCCTCCATTGAGGCGAGCGGCTCGAGCCCCTGTGCGACGCGACGCTTGTTCTCGCGCGCCAGGCGCTCCTCCTCGAAACGCTGGTTATCCGCCCGGCGGGCTTCCAGGCTCAGGGACACAGCCTTGCGGCTGCGGCGTTCATCGAGCGCTTCAATGTCACCCAGCAGGAAGCGGAAGTCCGGCTCAACGGACCTGCGGCGCTCGTGTTCGACGGCGAGCAAGCCGATGGCATCATTGAGCTGGCCCTGCGGGGTGAACCGGGTCGGGCGAATCTGGTCCCAGGGCAACGCCGTATCCCGGCTGCTCTCGCCGACCATGTGCACGTCGATCGCGGAGGGCACGACGATGTCGGGGATGACGCCCCGGTGCTGGGTGCTCTCACCGGTCACCCGGTAGTACTTGCCGATGGTCAGCGTCAGCTGCCCGAACCTGGGATCCGCGCCAGGGGCATAGCGATCGAGCGGATAGAGGTTCTGCACGGTGCCCTTGCCATAGGTCTGCTGGCCGATGACAACGCCCCGGCCATAATCCTGGATCGCCGCCGCAAAGATCTCCGAGGCGGAGGCGCTGAAGCGGTTGACGAGGACGACCAGGGGACCGTCATACACGGGTCCGCCGGCCTGTTCCTCGAGCACCTCGACCCGGCCGCTGGTATCTCGCAACTGCACGATGGGACCGCCGGGCACGAACAGTCCGGTCATCGCGGTGGCCTCGGAAAGGTGGCCGCCGCCGTTGTTGCGCAGGTCGACCACGATGCCCTCGATGTCTTCCTCCATCAGTTCCAGCGTGAGACGCCGCACATCGGCGGTCGTGCTGGTGTACTCGCGGGATCCGGAGGCGCGCGCTGAGTAGTCCTGGTAGAACGAGGGCACGGTGATCACGCCGATGCGACGTACCTGATCGCCACGCTCGATCTCCAGCAGCTCCTTGCGGGCAGCCTGGGCCTCGAGCTTCACCTTGTCACGCACCAGGGGAAGCACCGTCGGAGCACTGCCCGGCGCCGTGCCGCCCGGGAGAATCTGCAGCCTGACTGTGGTTCCACCGGGTCCGCGGATCAGGTCTACCACTTCGTCGAGCCGCCAGCCCACGACGTCCACGATTTCGCCGTCCTCACCCTGGCCCACGCCGACGATCCGGTCCTTGGGCTTGAGTGTGCCGTCCAGCGCCGCCGGGCCGCCCTCGATGACGTTGATGATGGACACGTACTCGTCCTGGATCTGCAAGGTCGCGCCGATCCCGTCGTAGTTCAGGCTCATCTGGATCCGGTATTCCTCCGAGTTGCGCGGCGAGTAGTAGCTCGTGTGCGGATCCATGGTGTTGGCGAAGGCGTTCATGAAAGTCTCGAACACGTCGTCGCTCTTGATCTGCTCCAGCCGCTTGAGCACCTGCTGGTAACGGCCGCGGAGTATTTCCCTGGACTCTTCCCAGTCCTTGTCGGCGAGCAACAGTCCAAGCGCATCATTCTTGACCCGCTTGCGCCACAGGTCGTCGAGTATCGCCTGCGATGCCGGCCAGGCTTCCTCAGTGCGATCGAACATGAACTCCTCGTCGATCGTGAAGTCATGTTCCTCGTCAAGCAGGGATATCGCGTAGTGCATCCGGTCACGGGCCCGCTCGAGGTAGCGCTCATAGATGCCGAACACCGGCTCGAGCCTGCCGCGCTTGACCGCGTCGTCGAGATTCGTGCGCCATGCCTCGAACTCGTCGATGTCGGCCGCGAGGAAATACTGCCGGTTGCCATCCAGCGCATCGAGGTAGGAATCGAGCATCCGCGACGAGGTCACATCGTCGACCGGCATACGGCGATAATGTGAGCGCTCGAAGAGGGTGGTTACAAGGCGGCTGATCTTGCCGTGCCGGTCGGAGGGCTCCAGCGTCTCGGCCGCCGGCGTCGGCTTCGCGCCCACGGCGGCCGCCAGCAGCAGCGCTGCGAGCAGCGCGACTACCTTGATACAGGACGATGTCACTACAATACGCATCTTCACTCCGTGACCCGCGACGGCCTCAAGAAATTCGGGCCGCGTTGCGGATTAGGCTAGAGGCCTCGGGCGCGTCAATCAAGGGCGCGCCGCGAGGCGGGGGTTAAGCAATGCATCCTTTAACCGTTGTCACCGGCATCATGCTCGGCTCCGCCGCCTCGATCGCGGTGGGGCTCTCCGTGGTGATGCTGATGTTCTTTCTCCTGTCGGGGAGGCACCCTCAGCTCAGCGCTGAAGTCGGATCCCTGGTGGGCAATACGCTGATCTTCCTCGCTATGACAGCAATTTGCGCCGCCAGTTTCATCGGCTTGGTAAGGGAACGGCGCTGGTGGTGGATACCCCACGCCGGGATGTGGGCCGGGTTGGGTCTCGTCGTGCTCTATTATCTGCCCTGAGCCCTGTTTCGACGCCGAGGGAGAAATCGATGCACGAGGTCGGACCGTTCATTGGCGCGCTGCGACGCCGGCTGAAATTCTTCCTGCCGCGCCGGTGGCTCTCGCCTGGCCCCGCGGCCGGCGCAGGACTGCGGGCGCGGCGGCCGTCAAGAGCGCGCATGGAACTCGACCCGGGCTCACCCGCGGCTTCCTGGGTGGCATGGGAAATCAGCCGGCGCGGCCGGCCATCAGGGTCGGATTAGCGGCGGCTGGGGTCAGAACAGCGAGAAGGGCGAGCGGGTCTTGCCGCTGACGCTGCTGCCGGAGCGCCGCTCGCGCTCGCGCTTGCGCCGGTTCCGCATCCGCGATTGCAAGGCCCTGCGCCTGGCAACCAGCCAATCCTCGCGGGTGACCGGGTCGTGGCCGCTGGGAAACTGCGCGTCTCGCGCGACCCGGTATGAGCAGAAATCCTGGTAGGCCTCGATTTCGTGGCGCAACTCGCGAACCACGAGCTCGACCATGATGGCGTCGTCCAGGAACCCGAGCCCCGGGACATCGTCCGGGATCAGGTCGTCCGGCTCGCAGAAATAGGCCAGGGCGTTCACGACCCGGGTCCTGTCGGCGGCGGGCAGGTTCCACTCGGCATCGCGAACCATCTCGGTCAGGGTCTTGATGCTCCCTAGGCGATCGCGAATGAATTCCGGGACCTCCGCGGACTTGATCCGCTCGAGTAACGCTTCGGCGGCCCCCAGCACTTCATCGGTACCGAGATCCTTGGCGACTTCGCGGGCCTGCCGCATGACACGACGGAAGTGGTCGAGATCGGCATCGGCAAGCTCGAAAGTAACCTTCAAAGACATCGCTTTATCGCTCTGTGGAATTCGCAGCGGGAGAGTACGACGCGACTGGGGTAGCGTCAAATAGCGCCATGCTCCCGGTCGTCCTGGGGGTTGTTGCCGGGCGCGGGGGAAGGCCGGCGCGTGAGCGCGCCGAGCGGGAACCAGAGCAGCCGCAACAGCTGGACGGCCAGCCAGGGGCCAAGCACCAGGACCCAGGCCCAGATGGAAAATGCGCCAAGCTGGCTGTAAAGGTCGGTGTAAAAGACAGCCATGCCGGCGCCGGGCCGGTATTCCCCCAGGAGTTCCTGGCCGACCAGGTAGACGAGCGCGGGCAGGGCCAGCAGGCCGACGCCGCCCAACGTGGCGAGCAGGAGCGCTTCGCGCCTTAGCCAGTGCAAGGTTGTTTGCTCCCGGGTGTGCAGCAGTCGAGGGGCCGATTCTCACAGACCGCTCGGCAATGGACAACTCGGAGGCCCTCTGCCCCGCGAACTGATATCCTTGCGCGAAACCAACAGGGGCCCGGGTATGAACGCGATTCTCGCGTGGCTTCGGCGGCAGCTTGCCGATCCACAGCTTGTCGCCCTTGCGCTGATCGTACTGCTCCTCGCGCTGTCCGTGTGGATGTTCGGGAAGATGCTGGCGCCGCTGCTTGCATCACTGGTGATCGCCTACCTGCTGAACAGTATCGCCGCACGGCTGCGTGAGCGTGGCGTGCCGCACCTCGCCGCGGTGATGCTGGTCTTCACGCTGTTCCTGGCGGTCCTCTGGGTCTGCTTCTTCTGGCTCTTGCCGCTGCTGACCCGACAGATGGCCCAGCTTTTCCAGCAGGTGCCGTTCATGGTCGCCGAGGTGCAGTACGCGCTGTTACAGCTGCCCGAGAGATACCCGGCATTCGTCTCGGAGCAGCAGATTCGCGAGGTCTTTGCGGGCTTCAATACTGAATTGATCCGTTTCGGGCAGCGCCTGCTGAGCTTTTCGGTTGCGTCGCTGATGACGTTGATCACGATCCTGATCTATCTCGTGCTGGTCCCGATCCTGGTGTTCTTCCTGCTGAAGGACAGGGAGTTGCTGATCCAGTGGATGGGCAGCTTCCTGCCGAAGGATCGCCACCTCACCCACGAGGTCTGGGTCGAGGTGGACCGGCAGACCGGCAACTACGTGCAGGGCAAGCTGGTCGAAATCCTGATTGTCGGCATCGTGGCATGGATTGCATTCCGCTTCCTCGGCCTGCAGTACGCCGTGCTGCTGGCGGCCCTGACGGGAATCTCGGTGCTTATTCCCTATGTCGGCGCCACCGTGGTCACGCTGCCGGTGGCGCTGGTGGCCTATTTCCAGTTTGGGCTCACGCCGCCGTTTTACTACGTGATGATCGCCTATGCGGTCATACAGTTCCTCGACGGAAACCTGCTGGTGCCGGTCCTGTTCAGCGAGGTCGTCAACCTGCACCCGGTCGCGATCATCGCGGCAATCCTGCTGTTCGGGGGACTATGGGGCTTCTGGGGCGTATTTTTCGCAATTCCGCTGGCGACGGTTATCCAGGCGATCCTGCGGGCCTGGCCCAGGGAGGGCAAGCCAGCGCCCAGAGCGGAGACGCCCCAGAGGAACGTGTAGGCCTGGCTCGGACTGATGCCCTTACACCGCCTATAATGCAGCGTGTACGTCAACGAGGGAGCCCGCCATGAAATACCTGCACACCATGGTGCGCGTCAGCGACCTGGACGCCTCGCTCGACTTCTATTGCAACAAGCTCGGCCTCGTGGAATTGCGGCGGGGCGACAGCGAAGCCGGGCGATACACGCTGGTATTTCTTGCTGCACCCGGCGACGAGAGCGCCCAGGTGGAACTCACCTGGAACTGGGACCCCGAGGAGTACGGCAGCGCCCGCAACTTCGGACACCTGGCCTACGAGGTCGACGATATCTACGCGGCCTGCCAGCGCCTGCTGGATGGCGGTGTCGTGATCAACCGGCCGCCTCGCGACGGACGCATGGCTTTCGTGCGCTCGCCCGACCTGGTCTCGATTGAATTGCTGCAGAAAGGGAATCCTTTGCCGCCGCGTGAGCCCTGGGCGAGCATGCCGAATTCAAGCCAGTGGTGACGTCCCAAATATCGCCTGACGACGTATCTATTGTCGTGAGCTGCCTGCGGCGTTAGATTCCAACCTTGTACGGGAGGGTGCCGATGGAATGTCCAAAGTGTGGTCACCCGATGGAGCAGGTCGTTTACAACGACATCGAGGTCGATCGGTGCACGCTCTGCAAAGGCTTGTGGTTCGATGCTCTCGAGCACGAGCAGCTCAAGGCCATGCCCGGCTCGGAGGCTATCGACATCGGCGACCCCGAGATTGGAGCCATTTTCAACCGCGACGACCGGATAACCTGTCCGAGGTGTGCGGGCCAGATGATTCGCATGGTCGATCGCGACCAGCCGCATATCTGGTACGAGTCATGCGGTTCGGGCCACGGCGTGTTCTTCGATGCCGGGGAGTTCACGGATTACAAGCAGCATACGCCAGGGGATTTTTTCCGACGCCTGCTGGCGGCCAGGCGGAGGTAGCCGCCCAGGGGTCGCAGTGCTGATATCAGGGAGGAAACGATGAAGAATGGATACCCGTCCCGCGGTGGTGTTCGGCGTGCTCACTAATGAGTGCCTGGACCATTTCGGGCTGAAACAGCAGCCCTTTGTCGCCGCAGCGAATGCGACGGCTTACTATGCCGGTCCCCAGCATCGGGATGCGCTGAGCTTTCTCGAGCGCGCCCTGCATTCAAACGATCTGCTGGTCGCGCTCACCGGCGAGTTCGGCTCGGGCAAGAGCCTGACGATGGAATTCGCGCTCAAGCAGACGCTGCCGGACGCATTGGTGGCGACCCTGGCCCGGCTGCCGGCTGACCCTGAAGAGTTCCTGGTAGCCTTGCTGGGCGGCTTCGGATTCGAGGGTGTCGCAGCCAACCGCGAAGAGATGCGCGGCCTGCTGACGGTCTTTCTCGGCCACCAGCGCCAGAAAGGCGTCACCACGGTGATCGTCGCCGACAACCCGGAGGTCGTGTCCGGCGGAATCATCGAGGAAGTGGGCTGGTTGTCCCTGCTCGAGCCGGTGCGCATCGGGCGCCTGAAACTCGTCTTGCTGGGCACCGAAACCCTGGATCGCCAGCTCGCGATGCCGCGGATGCATCCCTTGCGGCAGATGATCCGCTGGCAGCATCGGCTGGAAGCGCTTGGCATCGCAGAGACGCGTGATTACCTGGAATTCCACCTCGAGACCGCCGGCTGCCCGCGACCGAGCGAGGTGTTCTCAGCCGAGGCGGCGGAGCGCATCCACGCGTACTCCGGCGGCTTGCCTGCGCGTATCAACAAGATCGCGTCATTGGCGCTGGAATCCGCGGCTGAGGCGGAGGAAGCGGTGGTCGAGGCAGCGCGGGTCGAGCTGGTGAGCGGCGGGGCGCTTGCCAAGGATCGGCCGGGTCCGCGTCCGACTGCCTCGCTGGATATCCTGCTCGATTCCGAACCCAAGGCCAGGATCAGGCTGACCGCGCCTCGGCTCCTGATTGGTCGACACCCGTGGAACGATGTACAGCTGGATCACGATTCGGTCAGCCGGCACCATGCGATGCTGGTCAGGGAGGGCGGGCACTGGACGGTCATCGACCTGAACAGCACCAATGGCATCCGGGTCAATGAGCGTGTGGTGAGACAGCAGCGCCTGGGCCACGGCGACATCGTCCAGGTGGGTCACTTCCAGCTCGTCTTGAACGACGGAGCCGGGCCGGCGCAGGACCTCCCGTCCGTCGGAGACGTGGCCGAGACGACCATCCTGCCCGGCTGAGCCGGCTGCGCGAGTCAGGGCGCAACGCCATCCAGTGTTTCGACGTCCTCGAGCTCGGGCTCGACGGCCTCGAGTTGTTCCATCAGCGTGATCGCCACGCTGAGAAAATCCGAGTCGGTGACGATACCCTGCAACCGGCCGTCGCGGGTGACCGGGAGGCAACTGCGCTTGTGGCGGAACATCATCTGGGCTACGTGCCGGACGTTGCTGCGTTCATCCACCGTGTCGATTTCCCGCACCATGATTTCCCGCACGGCCCTCGTGGCGCCATTGCCAGCCACCAGCACATCGGTCTGGGAAATGAGCCCTACCAAGGCGCCCGCGTCATCCAGCACCGGCAGGTGCCTGATCGCATGGGCCGCCATCGTGCGCCGCGCCTCTTCGACCGTGGCCTCGGGCCCAATGATCACGAGACTCCGCCGCGGGGTCATGATGTCGCTGATATCCAGCATCGTTTCAGTTTTCCATCCAGTGAGCGTTCATCTTCGCGCCGTGGCGCCAGCGTGCATTGATCTGCGTCAAGACTGCGGCCCATCGCCGCCGATTTAGTCGGATTCCTCGGCGCGTGCCGAGCTCATCAGCTCCTGCTGCACCTTCGGCGGCACGGGTTCGTAGCGATCCAGTTGCATCGCCCAGGCACCCGAGCCGCCCGTCATCGATTTCAGCTGGTTCGCATAGTCCTGCAGCTCCGCGAGTGGCGCCTCCGCATCGACCTGGATTCGCAGCCCGGAAAGCGAGGTCGAGCCGAGCACGCGGCCGCGGCGCGACGAAAGGTGGCCCGTGATGGTGCCGAGGGAATCGATTGGCACCGTCACCTGCAGATGCACAATGGGCTCGAGAATGATCGGTGCGGCACTCCGAATGGCTTCGATGAAGGCGCGGCGGCCGGCGCTGATGAACGCAACCTCCTTCGAGTCGACCGGGTGGGTCTTGCCGTCGTAGACGGCCACGCGGATGTCGTGCAACGGGAAGCCTGCGATCGCGCCGGACTCGAGCGCCTGGCGCACCCCTTTCTCAACCGCGGGGATGAATTGCTGTGGGATCGATCCGCCGACGACCTCGCTGGCGAACTCGAAGCCGGATCCACGCGGCAGCGGCGCAATGCGGAGATAAACCTCGCCGAACTGTCCGGCGCCGCCTGTCTGTTTCTTGTGACGGTGATGCCCCTCGGCAGGCCTGGTGATGGTCTCGCGGTACGGGATCGTCGGCGTGTGCGTTTCCACCTCGACGTTGAAACGCTCCTTCATCGCCTCTATGACCAGGCGCAGGTGCAGTTCCCCGCTGCACAGCACGACCGTCTCGTTGGTGGCGGGCCGGTGCTCGACGCGCAGGGCAGGGTCCTCGGCGCACAGCTTGTGCAGCGCGTCGGAGAGTTTCTGCTCATTGCCGCGCTGCGCCGGCAGGATCGCGATGCCCATCATCGGCGGCGCCATTTCGGGAAGGCGCACGTGGAAGTTGTCCTCGTCGTGGGAATCGTGCAGCACATCGTTGAAGTTCAGGCTGTCGATCCTGGTGACGGCGACGATGTCCCCCGGGCCAGCCTCGCTGACCTCGAAGTTCTGCTTGCCCTGCAACCTGTACAGGTGATTGAGCTTGATCGGCTTGCGTGAATCGCCCACGAACAGCTGCGCGCCGGTCTTGATCGTGCCCTGGTGGACTCGCAGGACTGCCGTGCGACCCAGGTAGGGATCGACGACGATCTTGAAGATATGGGCGACCACGTGCTGGTCTGGCTCCGATGTGACCACGACGGGTTCGGCCTCGTCGCCCTCGCCGCGCATGAACGGGGGCGGGTTGGCTTCGCGTGGGCTGGGCAGTAGCTTAACGATGTAGTCGAGCAGGGCGTCGATGCCGGCGCCGGTTTCGGCAGAGACGAATACCACCGGGATGAGGTGGCGCTCGCGCAGCGCCTTCTCAAAGGCATCATGCAAGCGCTGCGGGTCGAGGTTCTGCCCCGATTCGAGGTAGGCCTCCATGAGTTCCTCGTCCACCTCGACGACCTGGTCGAGGATCTTCGTGTGGGCTTCCTCGATGCTGGCAAAGTCGGTTGCTTCGCCGCTGTCGCGGAAGAAGCAGTCCACGACCTTGCTGCCACGATTGCTCGGCAGGTTCACCGGCAGGCAGCGCCTGCCGAAAGCGTCCTGGATGTCTGCGAGCAGCACGTCGAGCTTGTCTGGGTCGGTGTCCATCTTGTTGACGATGATGATCCGGCTGAGCTGTGCATCGCCGGCCGCCTTCATCATCCGCCGCACGCCCGTCTCGAGGCCGCCGGCCGCCGAGAGCACCAGCCCGGCGCACTCCACCCCCGGCAGAACGGCAATGGCGCGGGGCAGGAAATCCGTGAATCCCGGCGTATCGATGATATTGATCTCGGTGTCCTGCCAGTTGCAGTGGCAGACAGCGGTATCGAGCGAGTGCGCCATGGCGACTTCGCGCGGATCAAAGTCGCAGACCGTATCCCCGCGGTCGGTGCGGCCACGCTGCTTGATGGCGCCGGCCCCATGCAGCAGCGCCTCGGCCAGCGTGGTCTTGCCCGTGCCCGCGGGTCCAATGAGGGCGAGGTTGCGGATAGCGTCAGTTCTGTCGTTCTTCATTTTCTGGACCTTTCCGTGTCTGCAGCGATTATAAGGAAAAACAGGGCCGCTCAGGCCGATATGCCGTCCTGGACCCGCACTGGCGCACCTTCACCGATGCCGAGGGCCGCGGCGGCGTTGCCACGGCAGAGTGCGAGCTCCAGCAGGCCGAACGAATTGATCAGCGCGAGCGCCGCGCCATTCGGTGCGTCGCCGTAGGTCGGCCGCAGGGACCACTCGTGCCGGCCGGCCTCGATCACCGGCTGCCGGCAGGACGCAAGGAGTTCCGCGTTGATATTGGTGATCAGGTTGCCGAAGTGATCCGCCAGGAGCACGCGCCCCATGATGCCATCCGGGCCGTGGTGTGGCGCGGGCAGGGGGGCGGGGTCGGCAGGCTCGACATGCGTGCCGAAGTCCTCTGGCCCAATGCGCCCGGCGGCCAGCGCGGCCGCGACGGGGGCAAACAGGTCACGCCCATGGAAGGTGCGCGACAGGGGACCGAGGTCGAGGCGGGCCGGCAGTTCCGAATCCATGCCGAGCCAGCGCACGTCAGAGTGACCGCGCAGCGCCTCCGGGAGGAGGCCATTATCCGGGGCCAGGAGCAAGCGCCCGGCGGCGAGCGCCAGCAAGACGCCGCGGGACGTGCCGACGCCCGGGTCCACGACCGCGACGTGGAGAGTGCCCGGCGGGAAGTCCAGCCAGGCGCATCCCAGCCAGAACCCCGCGAGATCCGCCCGGCCCGGCGGTATGCCATGGCTCAGGTCGACGATCTGCACCTGCCTGGCGCGGGCCAGGATTCGTCCATGCATGATCCCGGCGAACGGCTCCGTTACGCCGAAATCAGTGGTGAGGGTGATGAGCCCGGCCGGGGCGAAAGGCATACGCTTCGCCCGAGGATCAACAGATCCGGGGCAGCGGGTCATCCTCGAGTTCCTCGAGCATCCGCCGACCGCCGAGTTCTGTCTCGATCACCACCGGGCGACCTTCTGGATCCACCTGGCCGATGATCGCCGCGTCCCCGCCGCCCGGGAGGGCGCGCCAGGTCGCCAGGGCGCGCTCGGCATCCTCTGGCGCGAGGATGGCAACGACGCGGCCCTCGCAGGCGAGGTAGTAGGGGTCGTAACCGAGCATCTCGCACACGCTGCGCACCGCGTCGCGCACCGGGATGGCCGTCTCCGACAGGCGCACCGAGCACCCGGTCGCCCGGGCAATCTCGTGGGCGACCGTCGCGAGCCCGCCGCGGGTGGGGTCGCGCATGAAGCGCAGCCCTTCGAAGTCGAGCAAGGCGTTGGTCAGGTGCAGCACGCTCGCGGCGTCCGAGCGCAAGTCTCCGCTCAGGCCGAACTGCTCCCGCGCCAGCATCACGCAAATGCCATGGTCACCAACGCTGCCGCTCACCAGGACCTGGTCGCCGGGGCGGATCTCGTTCATGTTGAGGCGAGTTCCTGCCCGGCGCACGCCGATACCAGTCGTGGCGAGGTAGAGGCCGCCGCCCTCACCGCGCGGCAGGACCTTCGTGTCACCGGCGGCCACCTGCACGCCGATCTCGCGCGCGGCGCGCGCGAGGCTCGCGACGATCCGGTCGAGGACCTCGACTTCCAGGCCTTCCTCGATGAACACGTTCAGCGACAGGTAAATCGGCGTGGCGCCCGCGACGGCGAGGTCGTTGGTGGTGCCGTGCACGGCCAGCGAACCAATGTCACCGCCCGGGAACTCGAGCGGCTGCACCGTGAAGCCGTCGGTCGTGAACACGACTTCGCCTGGTGGCAGCTGCGGCAGGGGGCAGGCATCGAGGTCGGTATCCAGGATGCCGCCGCCGAGGTGACGCGCGAACACTTCCGTGATGAGTTCCCGCATGAAACGGCCGCCGTTGCCATGGGCCAGGCCGATGCGTGCCTCGTCAAGCGCCATGCGCGGTTCTCCTCTCGGGGTTCATTTCAGTACGGAACTTCGGCGTGCCATTCTACCCGCCTTGCGCATCCGTTGCGGCATGCTCGACCACCTGGCCGAACGCAATGCAGGCGTCGTTGGCCGGCAGCCGCACCGGCAGCGCCAGCGCGACGCCCGCAGCGGCGAACAAGGCCTGCATGCGGTCGGCGAGCCGGCGGTTCTGCAGCACGCCGCCGGTGGCGCCCACCCCGGCGACGGGGTGCCGTTCGGCGACGGCCCTGGACACGGCCACCGCGGTCAGCGCGAGGCTTTCATGGAACAGCGCCGCGCGCTCCGCGATGGGACGCGCGGTCTGGAGCAGCGGCGCGAGCAGCGGCGCCCAGTCGGCGCGCAGCACGCCATCGTCGTCGGCGACCAACGGCAGCGCGGCGGCTCCGGCCGGGGCAGGGCCTCGCAAGGCGGCCTCCAGGCGCATCGGGCCCTCGCCCTCGTAGCTGGCCTCGAGACAAAGCCCGGTCAGCGCCGCGGCGGCGTCGAACAACCGGCCCACGGCGCTGGTCGAGGGCGTGTTCAGGCCGCGCTGCCATGCGGCCCGTGCCAGGCCGTCCGTGTCGGGGCAGGCAGACCACTCATACCCTGCTTCCCAGCACAGCGCAGCGGCGCTGCGCCAGGGCTGGCGCCCGGCCCGCTCGCCGCCCGGCAGGCGGAACGGCCGGAAACTGGCGACGCGCCGCCAGGCGCCCGGCCGGCCGAGGAAGGCCTCTCCGCCCCACAGGCTGCCGTCGCCGCCATAGCCGACCCCGTCCCAGGCGAAGATCAGCAAGGGTCCCGCAGCCGCCATCTCGGACGCCAGCGCGCCGGCATGCGCGTGGTGGTGCAGGATCTCGCTGACCGGCAGGCCATGCCGCCGCGCCCAGCGCGCGGTCGCGTAGCCCGGGTGGGCATCGCAGATCAGCGCCTCGGCCTGCACGCCGTACAGCGCCTGCAGGTCGGCGGCAACCTGCTCGAAGACCTCCATGCTCCGCTCCGAGCCCATATCCCCGATGTGCGGCGAAACCACGCAGCGATCTTCCCAGGCCAGTGCGATCGTGTTCTTCATGTGGGCCCCGACCGCGAGCACCGGGTGGGCGACGGGGCAGGCCAGCTCGATTTCGGCCGGGGCACAGCCGCGGCCGATGCGCAGCGGGCGCGGCCGGCCCCCCGTGCTGCGCCAGACCGGGTCGTCCGCCGGGCGGACGATCGGCCGGTCATGATGCAGGCAGCCTGCGACGAGGTGCGCCAGGCGGGTCTCCACATCGCCGCCGTCCGTGAGCACAGGTTCGCCGCTGATGTTCGCCGAGGTGGCCACCAGCGGACGCCGCAGGTCGTGCAGCAAGAGCGCATGCAGCGGGCTGTAGGGCAGCATCACCCCGAGTTCGGCGAGGCCCGGCGCCAGCGCCTCGGGCAGCGCGCCGGGCCGCTTGCGCACCAGCACGATGGGCCGTTGCGGCGACAGCAGAAGCTCCGCCTCTGCGTCGGTGGGCTCGGCGGCGCGCCGCACGGCATCGAGCCCATCGGTTCCCTCGAGCGGGAACATGACCGCGAGCGGCTTTGTCGGGCGCGGCTTGAGCCGCCGCAGGCGCGCGATCGCCGCCTCGTTGGCCGCGTCACAGACGAGGTGATAACCGCCGATGCCCTTGACTGCGAGCAGCTTGCCCTCCGCCAGCGCCGCCCCGCAGGCTGCCAGGGCCGCCTCGGTCGAAGCCAGCGGGGCGGCTCCTGGGGCTGTCCAGGTCAGGCGCGGTCCGCACACCGGACAGGCGACCGGCTCGGCGTGGAAGCGCCTGTCGGCCGGGTCCTCGTATTCCTCGCGGCAGGCGGCGCACAGCGGGAAACCCGCCATGGAGGTGTTGGCGCGGTCGTAGGGCAGGCCACGGATGAGGGTGTAGCGGGGACCGCACTGCGTGCAGTTGATGAAAGGGTAGCGGTACCTGCGGTCACTCGGGTCGGCGAGTTCGGCGAGGCAATCCTGGCAGGTGAAGTAGTCTGGCGGCACGTAGATGCGCGGTTGGGCCGCGGCCTCGCTGGCGAGGATCGCGAAACTGCCGGGTGCTTCCCCGTGCCAGTCTTCGGCATGGCGGATGCGGGGCGAGGCGATCGCCGGGGCGTCGGCGGTGATGCCGCGCGTGAACCCCTCGAGCGCCTCGACTGGGCCGCACACGAGCACCTCGACCTCGCCGACGGTGTTCCTGGCCCAGCCACTGAGGCCGTGGCGTTGCGCCAGGCGGAACAGGAAAGGGCGGAAGCCGACCCCCTGGACCTGCCCGGTGATCCAGAGCCGGCGGCCGGGACTCAGGCCACCTCCCGCGTCCGGATGCCGTTCGACCACCAGATCCGGCAGGCGCCCTCGTCGGACACCATGCAGGGACCGATGGGAGTGCGCGGGGTGCAGGCCGAGCCGTAGATGCGGCACTGGTTCGGGTAGATCTTGCCGAGCACGACCCGTGCGCAATCGCAGCCCTTCGGCATCAGCCCCGCGCGCTTGCGGTCGTGGGCGCCGTAGTCGGGGAAATGCAGGCGCGCATCACGCGCCGACAGGTGTGACTTGAGGCCGTAGCCAGAGGCGGGGATGACGCCGATGCCGCGCCAGGAGGCATCCACGACCTCCATGGTCTCCTCGAGGAAGCGCCGCGCCGTGGCATTGCCCTGGGGGCGCGCAACTTCCGGGTAGCAGTTGTCAAGGAAGCACTTGCCCTCGACGACCTGGCGCAGCACCGAATAGGTGGCCGCCAGCAGGCTTTCCGGATGGAAGCCCGCGACCGCCGCCGGCAGGCGGTGGTCCTCGACCACGAACGCCCATTCCTCGGGGCCCATGATGGTGGAGACGTGGCCCGGCGCGATCAGCGCGTCGAAGCCCGGGTCCTCGGACTCCAGCAACAGCGCCACCGCCGGCCAGGTCCGCCGCCCGGACAGCAGCACCATCAGGTTGTCCGGCGGATCCGCGGCGAGCATCGCGGCCACCGGCGCGGTGGTCGTCTCGAACCCGGCCGCGAAAAACACGACGCGCCGGCCGGGATTCTGCGCCGCGATCTCGACGGCCTCCATGGGCGAGGCCACCGGGCGGACGTCGCCGCCGGCCGCCTTGGCCTGCTCGAGGCTGCGGGTTTCCTTCAGCGGCAGGTTGACCGGGACGCGCAGCATGTCGCCGAAGCTGACGACGATGACGTCCGGGTCATGCAGCGCGATCTGCATCGCGTGGTAGACGTCTTCTTCCGGGCAGACGCACACCGGGCAGCCCGGCCCGGGAATCAGTTCCACCTGTGGCGGCAGCGCGCCGCGCAGCCCGGCCATGGAGATGGAACGCTCGTGCCCACCACAGACATTCATGACCCGCACGCGCTCCGGCAGCGGCAGCGCCCGGATGCGGTCGAGCCAGTCGCGCGCCGTGACGCTCATGGCTTCACCTCGGCAGCGTGTTCATGGTCGTGGTCATGGTCATGGCTGTGGGGATGCTCGAGCGGGTCGCCGTGGGTGTGCGCGTGGCCGTGCGCATGGTCGTGACCATGGCTGTGAGCGTGCGTATGGGCGTGGGCGTGCACCCGGCCCTCCGCATGCCGATGCTCGTGGCTGTGGGTATGCGTATGGGCATGGCCGTGTTCCGCGCCGTGGCTGTGGGCATGGCCATGCTCGCCGCGCGCCGGCTCGGTGGCATGCAAGCGCGCACCCCCGGCCTGCACCGCGGGCCGGCGGGTCGTGCCGGCCTCGATGCGCGCGCGCTGCGCGATCAGCTCACCCTCGATCCAGGCGAGCCACTGGTCCACGCCGGCGCCTTTGCGCGGGGAGGCGTACAGCACGGGCGCCGCGGAGCCGACGAGCCGCAGGGCCTGCTCCGCCTTGACGGTGTCGAAGTCGTCGAGGACCGCAAGCAGGTCGGTTTTGGTCAACAGCATCAGGTCGGCGGCGCGGAACATGACCGGGTACTTGGCCGGCTTGTCGTCGCCCTCGGTCACCGACAGGAGGGTCACGTTGAGGTGCTGGCCGAGATCGAAACTCGCCGGGCAGACGAGATTGCCGACATTCTCGATGAACACGAGTTCGACCCCCTCGAGATCCAGGCGGTGGAGGGCGTCATGCACCATGTGCGCGTCGAGATGGCAGGCGCTGCCGGTCGCGATCTGGATCGCCTCCACGCCCTTCGCGCGAATCCGGGCCGCGTCGTTCTCGGTCTCGAGATCGCCCTCGATGACGACCATGCGGCGAGGGTCGCCGAGCGCATCGATGGTCGCCTCCAGCAGGGCGGTCTTGCCGGCGCCGGGCGACGACATCAGGTTGATCGCCAGGATGCCGCGCGCGTCGAAGTGCGCCCGGTTATGCAGTGCCTGGTGGTCGTTCTCGTCGAGCAGGCTCTTCAGCACCGTGACGGCGGCGCGACCGTCTTCGGTCTGCGCAAGCCGGCCGCCGGGAGAGACGAGGTAGCGGTTGCCGTCGGTGATGTTGCAGCCGCAGGTATCGCACATGGCGAACTCCGAATTTGGGGGAGGAACAGACCCGGAACTTTATAACATTTCGGCGGGCGCCGCGTGGACCACGGCGAGCTCGACGGACTCGAGCAGCATCTCGTCGCCCGACACCATGCGCACGCGAAAGCTGTTGCAGGCGCCGCACAGCATGCGGTTCGAGGCGGCCTCTGAGCTGGCGCCACACTCGTTGCAATGCACAACGATCGGCGCGGCTGTGATCACGAGCTCTGCGCCAGCCGCGACCGTGCCGGCGGAGGCCAGCGGAAAGGCGCGCCGCAACAGGGCGGCCTCCACGCCCGACAGCGGCCCGATGCGCAGCCTGACCAGCTCCACTGCCCCGCGGCCGTTAGCCGCGGACACATCCTCGAGCTGCTGCACCAGGGCCTGGCAGACCGACAGCTCGTGCATGCTTCAGGCGCCTGCCTCGTTGGTGAGCATCTGGTCGTAGATCTCCCAGGCGGACCGTGCTTCCTGCTCGGTCATCTTCTGGATCGCGTAGCCGACGTGGACCATCACGAACTCGCCGATACCGACAGGTTCGTCCTGCATCATGAACAGGCTGACGTCACGCTGGACGCCCTTGGCCTCGCAGCGGGCCAGGAAGCCGTCCATCGAAACCACCTTCATAGGGATGCCAAGACACATATCTTTTGCTCCGACACTCAGTTCTGCAGTGAATCAAGCTGCCACCAGGTGGGGCGCAACGCAAGCTCGTACATATCCTGATGCGTCTGATTCTCATCCGGGTATGCTGCGGCAGCGCCAAAGTCTTCCCGGCGCGGAGCCCTGGCCATGACAGAAGCACAGCATGTGAAGAGCGGCACCCTGGTGCTCGGCGTCGGCAACACCATCCTGACGGACGAAGGCGTCGGTCCCTGGGTGGTCGAGCGGCTGCGGGCCCTGAACCCGGCGGCGCCCGGAGTGACTTGGATGGACGGGGGGACGCTGAGCTTCTCGATCTCGGCCGACGTCGAGGACGCCCAGTACCTGATCGTCGTGGACGCGACCGAATTGCGGTCCGAGCCCGGCACCGTGCGGGTCTTCGTCGACGAGGAGATGGACAGGATGCTCGGCGCGCACGGCCGCAGCATCCATGAAGTCGGACTCATGGATCTCATGAACATGGCGCGGTTGACGGAACGCCTGCCGCAGCGCCGGGCGCTCGTCGGGATCCAGCCGGCGATCGTCGATTGGGGTACCGAACCGAGCCCCGCGGTCGGGGCCGCGATACCGGAGGCTGCGCGCGCCGTGGCGACGCTGATAGCGGAGTGGACGGGCGCGCACATCGACGCCGGTTGACGCCGTTTCCTGCCTGCCCCCATGCGTGAATTGCGTATTGATGGCCCCCCTGAACCCGCATAGATTGCGCGTTAAGGTATTGAACCCACAACTAAGACCGGCCCGCGAAGTCCTTTCTGAAGCGCTTCGAACGCGGTCGGCGGAGTTGCGATGAGCAGTCTTGCGGGGATCGGGGTGAAAATCGAATCCGGCGGCGGCATCGAGCCGGAACTCCGCGGCAACGCATTGCCATTGCTGCACGAGATCCGCCACGCCCTCGCGCGCCTGGTGGAGGAGGGCGAACCGACCGTCCTCGACATCCAGAGTCTCCCCATGGGTCCCGGCGATCTCACCCGTCTCATGGACGCGCTGGGCGAGGGCGAGGTCAAGGCCGAGCTCAACTGCCTCGGCAAGACGCTGATCCGCGAGGCGCGCTATTCCGGCGTATGGATCATCGAACATTTCGACGGTGCTGGCGCGATCGCCAGCCGTTTTATCGAGATCAACTGGGTGCCGCCGCTCCTGCAAGCGCAGGCGGAGGATGTTCAGAAGGGTCTCATGGAACTTGCCGACGCACTCGCGCCGGCTGGTAATTGAGCTAACCGAAGGCCCCTGTGAGCGTGAAAGGCAGGGCAGTGCGGAGGAGCACAGCATGGCAGCAAGCAAGACCGTAGGCGACGTCCTCCGGGCGAACGGAGTCAGCCGTCGAGGATTCATGAAATTCTGCGCGGCCACCGCGTCCATGATGGCGCTGCCGCCAACCATGGTCAGCGCCGTTGCAGCAGCGATCGAGAACGCGCGGCGACCCTCGGTAATATGGCTCCCGTTCCAGGAGTGCACCGGTTGCCTCGAGTCGCTGACGCGTTCTCACACGCCGACTGTCGAGGGGCTGATCTTCGACGCGATCTCGCTGGACTTTAACCACACCCTGATGGCCGCCTCCGGCCAGCGCGCCGAAGACGCCCTCGACGCCGCTGTTCAGGAGAACTGGGGCAACTACCTCATGCTCGTGGACGGCTCCATCCCGACCGGCGAATTCGCGGATTACTCCTGCACCAACGGCCACTCGCACCTGGACATGCTGAAGAAGTATGCGGCTGGCGCGGCGGCGATCGTCACGATCGGCACCTGTGCGGCGTATGGCGGCATCGGCCGGGCGAACCCGAACCCGACCCAGGCGGTCGGTGTCCAGGACATCATCAAGGACAAGCCGATCATCAATGTGCCGGGCTGCCCGCCGATTCCCACGGTGATCACCGGGGTGCTGGCCCATTACCTGACCTTCGGCACCATCCCCGAGCTCGACCATCACGGCCGGCCGATGGCGTTCTTCGGTCAGAACATTCATGACCGCTGCTACCGGCGCCCGTTCTACGAGCGTGGCCTGTTCGCGAAGACCTTCGACGACGAGGGCGCGCGCAAGGGCCACTGCCTGTACCAGCTCGGCTGCAAGGGCCCGGTCACCTACAACGCCTGCGCCACCCTGAAGTGGAACAATGGCGTGAGCTGGCCGGTCCAGTCGGGGCATGGTTGCATCGGTTGTTCCGAGCCGAATTTCTGGGACAAGGGCAGCTTCTACCGGCCGCTCTCGGCGGCCTACTACGGAGACGCCAGGACCGTTGGCATCAGTGTGGCGGCGGGCGCCGCGGCCGGCCTGGCCGCTGCAGCGCTGGCTCGCGGCAAGCAAAAGAAGGCGCAGCAGGAGGAAAAGGCATGAACGAGGGACTGTATTTCGAGGGCATGTCGCTGCTCGATTTCGCACGGGGTCCGGCCTTCCGCTGGGCAGTGGCGATTTTCATAATCGGCATCGTGTGGCGGCTGACGGCGCTGTTGCTGGTCTCCCCCAAGCGGCTCGAACCCGTCAAGGGATCCGCCACGTCGGGCGGCGTGAGGACTATGTTGACCCGCTCGGCGCCCGCGCATGAGCTGGAGAAAAACATCATCTTCCAGCACTACTCGGGTTATGCCTGGCACATCAGCATGTTCATCGTGCTGCTGTTCTTCGCGCCCCACATGATGTTCTTCAAGCAGATCCTGGGCTTCGGCTGGCCGACGCTGCCCAACCTGTTCATCACTTTCTTCGCGGTGGTGACCATGGGCATCCTGCTCGTCCTCCTGGCGCGCCGCCTGATGAACCCGGTGTTACGGCAGATTTCGACGATGGATGACTACGTGAGCTGGATCATAGCGTTCCTGCCGTTCCTGACCGGCATCATGTCGTTCACGCACATCACGTTCGGGATGCAATACGAGACGGTCCTCGCACTGCATATTCTGAGCATCTGCCTGCTGCTGGTCTGGTTCCCGTTTGGCAAGCTGATGCACGCCTTGTTCATCTGGCCGTCCCGGTACAAGGTCGGGGCCGCCTTCGCACGGAGAGGGGTACGGGCATGAGCGCGACTACGATTGACTACGGCACTCTCGGCGAGCGCGCCGCGGCCGGTCTGAAGCCGAAGGCGCTGTCCGACGAGCAGAGGATCGCCCGCGCGAAGGAAGCTTTCCTCGCCGGCATCGACGCCGACATGGCGACCTACCTCGAGTCCTGCATCCACTGCGGGATGTGCGCGGAGGCCTGCCACTTCTATATCTCGACCGGTGATGCGAAATACACGCCGATCTACAAGCTCGAGCCGCTCAAGAAGGTTTATCGGCGCGAGCTGGCGCCGACACGCTGGCTTAACCGGCTCACCACGCGCGACATCACGGTCGCGGAACTCCAGGATTGGAAAGAGCTCGCCTACGACTCCTGCACCCAGTGCGGGCGCTGCAGCCTGCTGTGCCCGATGGGCATCCATATCCAGAGCATGATCCAGGTGGTGCGCAACGGCATCGCGGCGGCCGGACTGGCGCCAGCAGAACTGCAGGCCGTGTCGGACGAGCAGAGGGACAAGGCCACGATCTTCGGCGCCGGGCCCGACAAGCTGCGCGAAGTCGCGGAACGTGTTCGCGCCAAGGGCATCGAGGTCCCGCTGGACAAGGACAAGGCCGAGGTGCTGGTGCTGTCCTCCGCGCTGGATTTCCTCAAGGACGACGCGCTGCTGGCGGCGACCGCGAAGATCATGAACAAGCTGGGCGCGAACTGGACCATCCGCAGCGACGGTTTCGAATCCGCCAACTTCGGCGCGCTCGCAGGCGATGTGCAGGCCCAGCGGCGCATCAGCAAGCGCGTCATCGACGCGGCGATCGCGATCGGCGCCAAGAAGGTCATCGTGGCGGAGTGCGGCCATGCCTACCCGGTGCTGCGCTGGGAAGCGGCCACCTTGTACGGCAAGGAGCTGCCCTTTGAGTTCCTCTCCGTCGCCGAGTACCTGGGCCAGGAGGTCAAGGCCGGCCGCCTGAAGCTAAAGAAGGCCGGCAACGGCGCCAGTCACGTCACGTTCCATGACCCGTGCAAGCTCGGGCGCATGGGCGGCTCGTTCGACGATGCGCGCAACGTTCTGAGTGCGCTCGGCGTCAAGCTGACGGAGATGGAATCGCACGGCCGCACGAATCTCTGCTGCGGCGGCGGCGGCGGTGTCGCGATGCTGAAGGGCGCGCAGGGCCTCCGCCAGAAGGCCTTCGAACTGAAGCGTGAGGAAGTGGAGCGGACGGGCGCGCCTACAGTGGTGACCGCCTGCAACACCTGCATGCAGACTCTTGAGACAGGCAAGGCGTGGCTGAACTGGGACAAGGACATCGTGAACCTCGTCCAGCTGGTCAGCGACAACCTGGCCTGAGCCCGGCACGCCGGTAGCGAACGACTTACAAGGATCGGGGTAACAACTTATGAGCAATCGAGTCGTCGTCGACCCGATCACCCGCATTGAAGGCCACCTCCGCGTCGAGGTGCAGATGCAGGGCGATCGTATTCAGCAGGCGTACTCCTCGGGCACGATGGTGCGCGGGATCGAGATCATCATGAAGGGCCGCGACCCGCGCGATGCCTGGGCCTTCGTCCAGCGCATCTGCGGCGTGTGCACACTGGTGCATGGCATAGCCTCCATCCGCGCCGTCGAGGACGCGCTGAAGTACGAGATCCCGCCGAACGCGCAGCTGATCCGCAACATCATGATCGGCTCGCAGTACGTGCTCGATCACGTCATGCACTTCTACCACCTGCATGCCCTCGACTGGGTCGATGTCGTCTCGGCGCTGAGCGCCGATCCGGCGGCGACCGCGGAGCTGGCCAAGTCGATCTCGCCGCGGTGGCCCAAGTCCTCCGAGGGCTATTTCCGGGATGTGAAAAAGAAGCTCCAAACCTTCGTCGAAGGCGGGCAGCTGGGTATCTTCGCCAACGCTTACTGGGGACATCCGGCCTACAAGCTGCCACCCGAAGCGAACCTGATGGCGGTCGCCCATTACCTCGAGGCGCTGGCCTGGCAGCGTGATATCGCCAAGATCCACGCGATTTTCGGCGGCAAGAACCCGCACCCGAACTTCGTGGTCGGCGGCGTGCCGAGCCCGATCGACCTGAACTCCGACTCCGCGATCAATGCGGAGCGCCTGCAGGTCGTGCAGAGCGTCATTGACATGATGCAGACCTTCGTGGACCAGGTTTACGTGCCGGATACCCTGGCGATTGCGTCGTTCTACCCGGACTGGTTCGGCCGCGGCGAAGGCCTCGGCAACTTCATCTCCTTCGGCGATCTTCCCTCGAAGACGATGTACGACACCGACAGCTTCCTGTTCCCGCGGGGCGCCATCATCGGCAAGAACCTGAACGACATCCAGGAGGTCGATTTCGCCGACCCGAACGGCATCCAGGAGTTCGTTTCGCACGCCTGGTACGACTACTCCGGCGGCAAGAACCAGGGTCTCCATCCCTGGGACGGCGAGACAGCGCTCAACTACGAGGGCCGCGGCGGCCCGGCCACGCCTTACAAGCAGCTGAACGTGGACGATGGCTACAGCTGGCTCAAGTCGCCGCGCTGGAAGGGCCATTCCATGGAAGTCGGTCCGCTCGCCCGCGTGCTGCTCATGTATGCCCGCGGCCACGACCAGACCAAGGAACTGGTGGATTACACCCTCCGTACCCTCGATGCCCCGGTCACGGCGCTGTTCTCGACCCTCGGCCGCACCGCGGCCCGGACCCTCGAGACCAAGATCGTGGCGGACTCCATGCAGGGCTGGATGGACCAGTTGCTAGGCAACATCCGCGCCGGCGACACCAGGACCTTCAACGAGATCATGTGGAATCCGTCCTCGTGGCCGTCAACGGCCAAAGGTGTCGGCATCCACGAAGCGCCGCGAGGCGGCCTGTCGCACTGGATCGTCATCAAGGACGGTCGGATCGACAACTACCAGTGCGTCGTGCCGAGCACCTGGAACGCGGGTCCGCGTGATCAGAACGGGGTCCCCGGCGCGTACGAGGCGGCGCTGCAGGACAACCACCAGTTGTACGATCCTGAGCAGCCGATCGAAATCCTGCGGACCATCCACAGCTTCGATCCCTGCCTGGCCTGCGCCGTGCATGTCGCCGATGAAAACGGCAAGGAGCTCATCCAGGTCAAGGCCCTCTAGTCATCCTGGTGCGCGCGGCCCTCAAGGCCGATTGAGCCAGAAAGCCCGGCATCTGCCGGGCTTTCTGCTTTGCGCGGGATGGTATGCTGCAGCGGTTTTCCTGGGTGCCGCGGGAGGGCCCCGATGGAGGAGTGGTTCAGTCCGGAGCGCGTGGCCGCGTTGACGCAGGCCGCCTGGGCCTGGTTCCGCGACCAGGTGCTCGTGCTGCCGAACCTGCTGCAGCTCGTGGCGGTCGCCCTGGCGCTGGCCGGTGCAGCCTTTGCAGGGCCCCGCCTGGGCCGGTTCCTGTCGCGGGTCGCCGCGGCCGGTCGCTGGCATCGGATCGTCGAGGGGGTGCAGCCGCTGTTGTTGCCGCTGCTGTGGCTGCTGCTGGTCGGCGTCGCCTGGCAGGCCGCCGTGCTGCAGGGCGCGCCGGCACGGATCCTGGAGATCGCGGCGAGCCTGCTGATGGTCTGGTTGGTCATCAATGTAGCCTCGATGCTCATCAGCAACCCGATCTGGGCGCGCGCCGTCGCGATCTCCGCCTGGACCATCGCCGCTCTCAATATCCTGCGCCTCCTGGACCCGACGGTCGCGCTGCTGGACTCCTTCGCGATCCAGTTCGGCGCGGCCCGGATCTCCCTGCTGACCGTGACCAAGTCCGTGTTCGCGCTCGCCGTGCTGCTATGGCTCGCGACCATCGTGTCAGAGACGCTCGAGTCCCGCCTGCGGCACAGCCCCAACCTGACGCCCTCCGTCCAGGTGCTGTTCGGCAAGCTGCTGAAGTTCAGCCTGATTACGATCGCCGTGCTGGCCGCGATTTCCACGACTGGCATGGATCTGACTGCGCTGGCCGTGTTCGGCGGCGCGCTGGGCGTCGGCATCGGCCTCGGTCTCCAGAGGGTGGTTGCGAACCTTTTCTCCGGGCTGATCCTGCTTCTCGACAAGTCCATCAAGCCGGGCGATGTCGTCGCCGTAGCGGGCACCTACGGCTGGGTCAATACGCTGGGCGGCCGCTATGTTTCGGTCGTGACGCGCGACGGGATCGAGCACCTCATTCCCAACGAGGACTTCATCACTACCAGGGTCGAAAACTGGACCCACTCGGACAGCAAGATCCGCATCAAGATCCCGATCGGGGTGCACTACAACTCGGACGTGGAGCACGCCCTGGAAATCTGTGTCAGCTGCGCCAAGGAGGTGGCCCGCGTCCTCAAGGATCCCGTGCCCGTCTGCCAGTTGCGCGCCTTTGGCGACAACTCGGTGGATCTCGAGCTGCGGCTGTGGATCGGCGATCCGATGAACGGCGTCAATAACGTGCGCAGCGACACGCTGCGCCTGATCTGGAAAGCCTTCCACGAGGAGGGCATCGAGATCCCCTATCCGCAGCGTGACCTGCACTTGCGCAGCGCTGAGCCGTTGCGAGTCAGCATCGCCGAGCGCGCCTCCGCAGGCGCGCCAGGGGAGAGCGGCGCGTGAGCCAGAGGCAGGGACTGGGGCCGGGCGCATTCGAGCCGCCCCGGTCGGGCACCGCGTATGAGCCCTATGTGCCTGCCGCACCCTGGTGCGCAGCCTGCCCGTATCGACCATGACGCCGATCTTCCTCGGCGGCCTGCTGCGGTGGTGGGCCGAACGTAGCGCGACGGGCGCCGATGAGGCCAACGAGCGGCGCGAGCGCGGTATCCTGCTGGGCAGCGGCTTCGTCGGTGGCGAGGGGCTGATCGCTTTCTCGGCCTTCGCAACGTGGTTCTATCTGCAGGTGAGTCGCCGTGCACACTGATTTTGGCAGCCGGGCCGGTTTCAAACCGGGACACATCGTCGGGACCGCCCTTGTAGCGCTGGCGCTGTGCGGCAGTCCGGCATGGTCGGCGCCGGACGAGGCCGAAGTCGGTGAGACGCTGAGGCGCTCCGTGGAGCAACTCCGCAATACCGGCGAAGCCACCATCGCCGGGAGACGCCTGCTCTCGGCGCAGACCCTGCCCGAGATTTACGAGGCGCGCGGATTCCGGCGCCTGTGGGTCGATCCGGCGAACGAGGAGGCATTGCTCGGCGAGATCGCGGCGGCCAGCGGCGATGGGCTGAATCCCTCCGATTATCATTTCGACGCGATCCGCGCGGCGCTGGAGCGGCGCAAGCAGCAGCCGGCCAGCGCTCCGGCCGCGGCAACAGTCGACCTGCTGTTGACCGACGCGCTGCTGCGACTGGCCGCGCACTGCTACTTCGGCAAGCTCGATTCCTCCACCGGCCGGCCACGCTGGGACATCAGCGAAACCATCCGGGGGGAGTCGGGGGCAACGGTGGTCGCGAGAATCGCGTCAGGAAGTGCGCTCGCATTGCAGCTCGGGGAGCTGCGCCCTGTGCAGCCTCTGTACGGGCGCTTCAAGTCCGCACTGGCGCGCTACCGGTTCATCGAGGAAGAGGGCGGCTGGGAACCGCTGCCGGGGGGCCGCATCCTCGAGGTCGGAATCGACGATCGGCGCGTACCCATGCTCAGGCGCCGCCTGGTCCAGACGGGCGACTTCCCTGGCGTCGTGGTGGATTCGCAGCGTTTCGAGCCAGCCCTGCAGGAGGCGGTGCGTCGTTTCCAGGCGCGCCACCAGCTCGAGCCGGACGGGCTTTTCGGTCCGGCCACGCTGGCTGCGATGAACCGGCCGGTCGAGGAGCGCATGAACCAGCTCCGCGTGAATCTCGAGCTGGCCCGCTGGCTGTTGTCCGAGGTTCGCGGCCGTTTCCTGCTCATTGATCCCGCCGGAAACCGGGTCGTGCTGATGGACAACAGCCAACCGATCCACGTGCAGGGTGCGAATTTCACTGCGGCAGCCCGCGCTGTGGGCGTGTTCCGCGCCGAGATGCCGTACATCGTCGTGCATCCGGACCTTGTGTTGCCCCCGCAGCTGGTCGAGACGCAGGTTGCGCCACTGGCGCGGCGCGATCCGGCGCAACTCGAGGCACGCGGCCTGCAGGTGTTCAGCAAGACCGGCGAGCCCGTGGATCCGGCGCGCGCCGACTGGTCCCGCCCATCGAGCCTCCTGGTCCGCCAGCTGCCCGGTGCGCAGAGTTTCCTGGGGACATTTCATTTCGCCATGCCGAACCCTCACCGGGTCTTCCTGCACGGCGGCTCTGCGGGAGGCGCTGCTCTTCCCGGCGCCATTCGCCTCGAGGATCCCGAGGCGCTTGCCCTGGCCTTGTCCGGTCCGCCCGCCCTCTGGACGCGGGAGAGCCTCGCTGCCGCGCTGGCCGCGGGCGTCCCGAGGACGCTGCCGCTCGGGCGCTCCCTGCCGGTGCTCTACGGGTCGTGGAGCGTCTGGGTGGATACGGACGGCACGGTCAGTTTCCGGGCGGGCCACGAGGACCGGGACGCCTCGATCATCGCCGGCCTGCGCCGCGGCGCAGGCAGCTGAGCGGCATGGTGCGCGACGCCAGCCGCGCCGTGAGCCGTGAGCATTCTTTGCTCCGCTGCGCTCTCCGCGCATAATCGAGGCTCATCGGCAGGGACCCAGCAAGAAAAATGGAGCAACTCTCCGGCCTCGACGCCGCCTTCGTCTACCTCGACTCGCGCAATTCGCCGATGCATGTCGGCGGAGTGCATGTCTATCAGCCCACTGTCGGGACGTTCGACTTTGAGCAGTTTCGGGACCACATCGCGGCCTCGCTGGACAGCTCGCCGATTTTCCGGCGCCGCCTGGTGCAGGTGCCCCTGCGACTCGGGCGCCCGTTCTGGGTCGAGGATCCTCATTTCGATCTGGATCTGCACTTGCAGCACTCGGCGCTGCCGCGCCCCGGCGACTGGGCGTCGCTGCGGGAGCTGGCAGCCCGGATGTTCTCCCGGCCCCTCGACCCGGAGCGGCCGCTCTGGCACCTGACGTTCGTCTCCGGACTGGAGGGTTGCAAGCAGTTTCCGCCCGGGAGTTTCGCGGTCATTTCCCGAGTGCACCATGCCGCGGCGGATGGCCTCGGCACGCTCGACATGTTCAACGCGGTCTGGAGCACGGAGCCGCGGCGACGCAAGCGCAAGCCAGAAGTGACGAGCAGGCCGCCGGCCGAGCCCGTGCCCGGCGCCCTCGGCCTCCTGAAGCAGAGTTTCGGCAGCGCATTCCGGCAGCCCGGCGAGACCATTCACTGGGCGACCGGGCTGCTGCGTGGCGGACTTGGAGCGGGGCGGGAGTTCATGGCCAGAGACCACCATGCGCCGCCGATGCTGTTCCAGGCGCCGCGCAGCCCGTTCAACGTGCCCATCAGTTCCCGCCGATGTTTCGACGCGGTCAAGCTGCCGCTGGAGGATATCCGCGCCATACGGGCGGCGGCGGAGGGCGCGACAGTGAACGATGTCGTGCTCGCCATCTGCAGCGGCGGCCTGCGACGCTACCTGCAGGCCTACGGAGGCCTCCCGGACAAGGATCTCGTGGCGATGGCGCCGATTTCCATCCGGCACAAGGTGCAGGAGGGGGGCAACCGGGTCTCGGCGATGCTGATCCCCCTCGAGGTCGGCATGCGCAATCCCTTGCAGCGACTGCGCCGGATTCACACCCACGCGGTCGACAGCAAGGCCTACACCGATGCTATCGGCGCGGCGACGCTGGCGGACACGTCGCGCTTCGTGCCTTACTCGCTGGCGACGGCCGCCGCCGGGCTGTACTCCGGGCTCCACCTTGCGCGGTATCACCGCCCGCCATTCAACCTGGTCATTACCAACGTCCCGGGGCCGCGGGTGCCGCTCTATCTCGGCACTGCAAGACTGCTGGAGGGGTACGGCACGGCGCCGGTGCTCGACGGACTCGGGCTGATTATCGTGGTGACCAGCTACATGGACACGCTGTCGATCAGCGCCACTGCGGCGCACGAAGCCGTGCCCGATCTCGATCAACTCGTGGCACACATTGACGCGAGTTTCCTTGAGCTCAAGGAGGCGGTCGCCGCGCCTGGCGCAGGCAAGCCCGCCGGCGCCCGGCCGAGGCGCCGACGGAGCGTGGCAGCCAATGGCGCAGGCTGAGGAGGAGCTCAGCCCGCCACCGCTGATCTGGCAGTTGCTGGAGGGCAGGGCGGTGTTCGAGCTCGGGGCGATGGCCTGGCTCTATCCGCTGCTGCGCCAGGCGCCCACGGGTGACGGGCACCCAGTGCTCGTACTGCCGGGCTTCCTCGCCGACGGCGCCTCGACCTTTCCGCTGCGACAGTTCCTGAAGTCGCTGGGCTACGCTGCACATCGCTGGCGGCTCGGCCGCAATCTCGGTGGGGTCGGTGAAAAAGAACAGCAGGTGCTGGCGCGACTCCGCGAGCTCAGGCTGCGCTACGGGCGCAAGGTCAGCGTGATCGGCTGGAGCCTTGGCGGGCTTTATGCGCGCGAGCTCGCCTGGATGGCACCCGACGACGTGCGCCTGGTGATCACCCTGGGAACGCCGTTCAGGCATCACACCGGCACCGCAGTGACGCTGCTCTACGAGGACGTCAGCGGCCAACGCGAGGCCCACATGGATCCGGTCCTGCTGGCGCGCCTTTCGCGGCCGCCCCCGGTGCCAGCCACCTCGATCTACACGCGCACGGATGGCGTCGTGCATTGGCGTTGCTCGCTCGAGCGTCCCTCGCCGACGACCGAGAACATCCGCGTCCACGGCAGTCATTGCGGCCTCGGCCATAACCCGATGGCGCTCTGGGCCATCGCGGATCGCCTGGCGCAGGCCGAGGACGACTGGCGTCCCTTCGGGCGAGGTGCCTTCCGGCGCTTTGCCTACCCGGCGCCGGACCTCGGGGACTGATTGACTGCGGCGCGGCGCGGTTCTCGCGTAGACTTGCGCGCTGTCCGCTGACGGGAAACGAGTCGCATCGTGAAGGAATTCATAGACGCCGCCAACCAGCTCATGTGGGGTTCGCTGCTGATCTGGCTGCTGCTCGGCGCCGGGGCGCTGTTTACGCTCATGTCGGGCTTCATCCAGGTGCGTCACTTCGCGCACACCTTCGGCGTCATGAAGCGGAGTTTCCGGCGCGAGCACGGCGGCATCTCCTCGTTCGAGGCGTACTGCACCAGCCTTGGGGCGCGGGTCGGCACGGGCAACCTCGCGGGCGTGGCCGTCGCGCTCGAACTGGGCGGTCCGGGCGCGGTGTTCTGGATGTGGGTCACGGCGATGCTCGGGATGGCGACCAGCTTCTTCGAGTCCACGCTCGCCCAGCTGTTCAAGGTCCCGAACGGCGATGGCACCTACCGCGGGGGGCCGGCCTTTTACATGGAGTATGGCCTGGGCAAGCGCTGGATGGGCATCCTGTTCTCGATCTTCCTGATCGTTTCGTACCCGATTGCCTTCAACGGGGTGCAGTCCAACACCATGTCCGGCGCGGTCGAACAGGTGGCCGGCATCGACACCGCATGGACCGGCGTGCTGACGGCATTCTTCGTGGGCCTCGTGATCTTCGGCGGCATCCGCCGCATCGCGCGGGTGGCCGAGATCATCGTGCCCTTCATGGCGATTGCCTATCTCGGCGTGGCCCTGTGGCTGGTGTTCACCCACATCGAGCAGATGCCAGGCATCATCCGCCTGGTCGTGGAGAGCGCCTTCGGCATCGGCCAGGCAGCGGGGGGCGTGCTCGGCTACGGGATCGCACAGGCGCTGATCCGCGGCGTGCAACGCGGCCTGTTCTCGAACGAGGCGGGCTCGGGCAGCGCACCGATCGCGGCCGCAACCGCCGACGTGCGGCACCCCGCCAGCCAGGGCTACGTGCAGATGCTCGGCGTGTTCACCGACACCATCGTGATCTGCTCCTGCACGGCCGCGATCATCCTGTTGTCCGGCGAGTTCGAGCCCGGCGCGGGCATGACCGGGATGGCGCTCACCCAGGGCGCGATGAGCGCGCTGGTGGGCGACTGGGGCGCGGGCTTCATGACCATTGCGCTGCTGTTCTTCGCGTTCACCTCGATCATGGCGAACACCTATTACGGCGAAACCAGCCTGGCTTTCATCCATCCCAACAAGAACCTCCTCACCGCCTACCGGTGCCTCGTGCTGGTCGGGATTTTTGTCGGGTCGCAACTGGACCTGCAGCTGGTCTGGGCGATGGCCGACCTGTCGATGGCCTTTATGACCATCGTCAACCTCGTCGCGGTGCTGGCGCTGTCCGGGCTCGTGCTCAAGCTGATGCGTGACTACAACGCACAACTCGCGTTACGGGTCGAGCCGGTGTTCGACATCTCCAGGTACCCGGAGATCGCGCGCCGTCTCGTCAAGGGCGGCTGGTGAGCTTCGCCATGAGCGTCGTCGGACGCAGCCTGCTGGTGATCACCGCGCTCGTCGTCCTCGGCGTCGCCGGCCTGGCCCTGCGCATGTGGGGAGGCGACGCGGAGCCGCATTCCGGCGCGCCGCTGGAGCGTGCGCTCGACGGCCTCGATACGCTCGCCAGGCAGTTCCCGCCGCCGGGCGACGAGGCGCTGGCGCTGCCGCGGGACCATGGCACCAGGGGCGAGCAGTTCGCCGAGTCATGGCTGTTCGCGGGCCTGCTGAGCGACGACGACGGCAGCAGTTACGGCTTCCAGCTGGCCTTCTACCGGGTCGCCGTGCAGCCGCAGGCGACGGAGCGCGAATCTGCCTGGGGTGCGCGTGATATCTATCGCGCCCGGTTTGCCATCGAACCTGCCGCCGCAGCGGTCCGCGCCGCGGAGCGCGTGAGTCGCGCCGCGCTCGGGCTCGCCGGCGCCGCGGAAGCACCGGCAGGGGCCTGGCTGGAGGACTGGAGTTTCACTACGGAGGAGGCGACGGGCGCATTCCTGCTGCGTGCCCGTTACGGCGAGGCCGCGCTGGCGGCGCGGCTGGTCATGCCGCCGACTGCTCCTGTCAGGATCGACGGCGAGTTGTACCGGGGTTTCTGGTGGCCGGGCCTGCGCGTCGAGGGCACGCTGGAAATCGACGGGCGCAGCAGGGCGGTCTCCGGCCAGGCGATGCTCGACCGGTTATGGGGCCGCGCTCTTCCCGCGGGTCGCGGCCAACTGGCGCTGGCGCGCCTGTGGCTGCAGCTCGACGAGGGCGATGCGATTCGTTGCGAGCAGTTGCGTCGCAGGGCGGGCGGCGGCACGCCGCTGCTGGAATGCCTGGGGCACCCGCGGCCGCTGCTGGAAGCGCCCGAGCTCGAGCCGCAGGAGGGTGGCTGGCAAGCCGTCGCCGGCTCCCGTTATCCGCTGGCCTGGACCCTGCGACTGTCCGCGGACGGGGAACCGTTACGCTTCAAACCGCTATCATCCGGGCATGCTCTGTTTCCCGATGGAGCATGGAGCGGCATCGTCGTTGCACCCGGGACGGGGGCACGCTGGGGGTTGCTGGAGCTCAGCAATTTCTCGACGCCGTGACCGGTCCGTTGCGACCGTGCAGCTGGAGGAAGTGAATATGCGGATGGTCTTCACGAGCCTGGTGCCGGCCTGCATGCTCCTCGCCGGCTGCGGGCCGGCCGAGGCGCCGCTCGCGCTTGGTGAGCCCGGGCCGCTCCCGGAGGCCGTGCAGCGAGCCGGCAATCCTCAGCTTGGCTACGAAATACTCGTCAACCGTGGCTACGTCAGCTGCGGCGTGCCGTTCGAGGCCTATGCCGCCGGCGCGCCGGCGCGCGCACCCGAGACGGCGTTGCCGGGCCGGCTCGGGCGGAATGCAGAGCTGCCGTACGATCTGAATTCGACCGTCGATGCCAACGGCGTCGAGCTGGTGGTGAGCAACTGCCTGGCCTGCCATGGCGGCCGCTTCGACGGCGAGCTCGTGGTGGGGCTGGGGAATGCGTTTGCGGACTTCAGCGTGAACCCCATGCGCGCCATCGAGGGCATCGGGCTGCTGGTCGAGGACGGCGCGCCGGCCGAGGCGTGGCGACGCTGGGCCGACCGCATCGGCGCGATCGCGCCCTACATGGTCACCGACACCGTCGGCGTGAATCCGGCCCCGAACCTCACCATGGCGCTGATGGCGCACCGCGACCCGGCGAGCCTGCGCTGGCATGAGCAGCCGCTGCTCGCACCGCCGCCCACGGCGCCGCTGCCCACGGCGGTGCCGCCCTGGTGGCGGATGCAAAAGAAACACGCCATGTTCTATCACGGCGGCGGACAGGGCGATCACGTGCCCTACATGATGCTCAAGTCGCTGGTGTGCACCGATGACCTCGATGAGGCGCGCATCATCGATGACTGGTTCACGCACGTGCGTGCCTACATCGCGACGCTGGAGCCGCCCAGCTGGCCGTATCCGCTCGACGCGGCGCTGGCCGCCGAGGGCCGGGATGTCTTCGCGCAGCATTGCGCGGCATGCCACGGGACCTACGGTGACGGCTGGACGTACCCGAACCTGCTGGTGGCGCTCGACCAGGTCGGCACCGATCCGGCGTACGCGTTGCAGGCGGTGGAAGCGGAGCGTTTCATTCGCTGGTTCAACCAGTCTTTCTACGGCAGGGGCGCGCAGGCGCGTCCCGGGCCGGGTTACGTCGCGCCGCCGCTCGATGCCGTGTGGGCCACGGCTCCTTACCTTCACAACGACTCCGTGCCGAGCATCGCGGCGCTGCTCGACAGCGAACGCAGGCCAAAGTACTGGCGACACCGGACCGAGCCGCGCGAGTACGACCAGGAGACCCTGGGCTGGCGCTACGACGCGCTCGAGCATGGCAAGGAGGGCGCCGCCGAGGCCGCGGAGGCGCGTGCGATCTACGACACCACGCGGCACGGTTACGGCAACGGCGGGCACACCTTCGGCGACGTGCTCAGCGACGCCGAGCGCCGCGCGGTGATTGAGTACCTGAAGACGCTTTGAGTCGAGCCGCGGCGGTTCAGCGGCGCCGCAGGCTCAGTGAGCGCTCGCGGCGCACGGGTTTCTCGACCTCGGAATGCACGGCCACCATCCAGTCGGCGTAGTCCGGGTCGAGCTTCTTCAGCCCGTGCAGCAGTTCCTGCCTGAAGCTCTGGCTGATCGGCTCGAGCCGGTCCGGCCAGATGCGGAACTTCACACGGAGGAAGGCGCGTCCCGCGCTCGTGCGCATCAGCCCGTCGACCGACGGCGTGCTCCGCATGATGCCGGGAAACTGCTCGGCCACGCTCGGCACCAGTTGCTCGGCGAGCCCGACCATCCGTCCTTGCGTCTCCTCGTCCTCGGCCAGGGAAACGTCCACGATCAAGCGCAGGTAGCCGCGCGGATAGGACACCACGTTGGTAATGGTCCGGTTGGGGATGCTGATCAGGGCGCCAAACGAGCTCTCCAGCACGATGAAGCGCATGCCGATGGAGCGCACCACGCCTGTCTGGCCGCCGATGCTGACCATCTCGCCGATGTCCACGAGGTTCGAGAAGATCAGCGTGAGGCCGGTCACGACGTCCTGCACGACTCCCTGCGAGCCGAAGCCGACCGCCAGGCCGATCACGGAGGCGCTGGCCAGGTAGGCGGTCATGCTGATGCCAAGTTCCTTCAGGATGAAACCGACGGCAAGGAAATAGAACGTGAACACTGCGACGCTGGTGCCGAGCGAGATCACGGTGCGCAGCTTGCGCACCGAGGCGGTCGCCTCGCTGCGGGTGAGCCGTTCGCCGAGGACCCGCACCAGGTGAACCGCCAAGTGCAGCAATACCACGACGCCGAGGATCATCAACGTGCGCGACACCAGGGGCATCCCTGCAAAGAAATCCGTCATTCGCGATGCTCTCCGTGGGTCTGACCCTGGAGTTTAGCGCTGTAGTGGACGGCTGCGCAGGGTGTGTTGGTCGACCGCCGCCCGCGGTACCTGGCGGATCCTGGGGCGTTGCCCGGTCCTGGCAGGGGCAATTAGTGCACGCGGGATGTTGTAATTCGGCGGGCTAAATGATATAAATTATCCGCATGAATACTCGCCGGCAGGATTTGCCAGTCGGGGATCAGGGGACAGTCGGGGATCAGGGGATCCAGGAATCCCCGTGCGAAATGTCTCTCCAGGGGTCCCCCCCCGTCCGGGCCGTAGCTCCCCCGCTGGCCCGGGCGGGGGGTGGGTCGCCTGTCGCGCTTGGGCTGCTTGCCGCGGCGCTGTTCGCCACCCCCGTGGGGGCCAAGGACACGGCCGAGCAGCTGGACCCGCTGCCGCTCGAGCGTGTCGTCGTCGTCAGCAGCCGGAGTCCGCGCCCTGTCAGTGAGGTGGTCGGGATGGTTTCGGTGCTCGATAGCACAGACATCGATGCCCGGATGGCAACTGAGGGGGAAGGCCTCTGGCGCTATACCCCGGGCATCCAGGTCGAATCTTCGGGAACGCGATTTTCGGCGCGCAGCCTGAACATCCGCGGCATCGGCGGGAACAGGATCGTCATGGAGGTCGACGGAATCCCGATCCAGGAGCGGCTCTCGGTGGGCAGCTTCGCCTACGCCGGCCGCACCGGCTCGGAGCTGGATTTCATCCGCAGAATCGAGGTCCTGCGCGGACCCGCATCCAGCCTCTATGGCTCGAAGGCCATCGGTGGCGTTGTCGCCATCTCCACATTTGACCCGGAAGACCTGGCCGGCGGGCCCGGCCTGCCGGGTGGGGTCATGAAGGGCACGTACGCCGGCGACTGGGACAGCATGGGCGCAAGCGTGATCGGCGCCTGGCAAGGGGAGGCCGCCGGCCTGTTGCTCGGCGGCAGCTATCGGCGTGGCCACGAGCCCGACCGCTCGGCGAATCCGCCGAACCCGGACCGGCTGGATCGTGACCGCGCTGCGATGCTCGCCAAGGTCACGCTGGCGGAAGGCGCAACGGGGAGAGTGCGGTTCACACTCGACGCTGACCGTGATGAGTCGACTTCGGCATTGAACAGCGTCATCGGCCAGGGGCGGTTTGCGAACACAACCGAGTTGACCGGGGACGATCGCGCCACACGTACCGGCGTGGCACTCGACGGGCGCGCAATGCGCGCTGGCCTCAATCTCGAGGGCGCGGTGTTCCATCGCGAGACACGCACCCGGCAGGACACCCTGGACTTGCGCGACAACCTCGCGCGGCCGGTGCGCATCGACAGGGAATTCAGGTACGACACGACAATCAGCGGGGCGCGCGGGCGCATATCGCACGAGTTCGACCTCGGCGACTTTCGTCACCGGGTCATGCTCGGCGCCGACTATGCGCGCAACCGGCTGGAGGAATCCCGGGACGCCTCGCAGACCGGGCTCCTGGACGGACAGGTCAGCAACATCGTGCTCGGCGAACAGTTCCCGCGGCGAGACTTTCCCGTGACGACCAGCCAGGAAACAGGCGTTTACCTGCAGGACGAGATCGACTCGGCGTCCGGCCGCTGGACCGTGATCCCGTCGGTGCGCTTCGATCGCACCCGCATCCGGGTGCGCGATGACGAGGACTGGCGGCGGGCGAACCCCGGGGCCGTGCTGGCGGAACAGACTGTCAGCGACACTTCTCCGCGACTTGGGGTCCTGTGGAGGCCGTCGCGTGCGTTGCAGGCCTGGGGACAGGTGGCAAGCGGCTTTCGTGCGCCGCCCGCGGAAGACCTGAATATCGGCCTCGATATCCCCCTGTTCAGGACGCGCGCGTTGCCCAACCCGGAGCTCGAATCGGAAACCTCGTTGGGTTGGGAGCTCGGCCTGCGCGCGAGCGCCGGCGGGGCATGGTTCAGCGTTGCCGGCTTCTGGGCGGACTACGAGGATTTCATCGTCTCGATGGTGCCCCTGGGCCCCGACCCGGAGACGGGGACACTGCTGTTCCAGTCGCAGAATCTCGACCGCGTACGCATCCGTGGCATCGAGCTCGAGGCCGGCATGCCGCTGGGTCTGCTGGCACCCGCGCTCGACCCGTTCGCCCTCGGCCTGAGCGGATACTGGGCGGAGGGCGAGAACCGCCGGACCGGCGAGGACCTCGACGACGTGGGCCCCGCATCGGCCGTGCTGCACCTGGACTGGAGTGACGCCTCGGGTCGCTGGGACATGCGCCTCAGCGGGCTGTTCGCGCGCGGCAAGACCCCCGGAGATGCCGGGGGGGCGCCGCTATTTGACGTCCCCGGGCACGGGATCGTGGACCTGACCCTGGCCTGGCGGGCGACGGAGCGGCTCACCCTTCGCGCCGGCTTGTTCAACCTCGCCGACAAGACCTGGTGGCGTTGGGGCGACGTCCGGCGCCTGCCGGAGGACGACCCGCTGATTCCCGCGCTGTCCGCGCCAGGACGCAGCGCGAGTTTTTCGTTCAACCTCGGCCTCGGGCCGGGGCGCTCGTGACCGGATGCCCCGTGCCGGGGCAAATACTGGAGGGATAGAGATGCTTACTCGGATGTTTATCATGACGCTGCTCGCCGGCTTTGCGATCGCGGGATGCGAGGGCAAAACCCAGCAGGGTGCGTCACCCAAGCGTGACCCGGCGACCGCGGTGCACGCCGCCGAGGTGGCGTCGGCCGGGCAGTCGAAGGAACAGCGTATCGCTGCCGGTCGGAAGGTCTATCAGAGTGTCTGCCAGGCCTGCCACGGCGTGGAAGGCAAGGGCCTGCCGGGCGCATTTCCGCCGGTGGCCAACTCGGACTGGATCGCGGAGAACCAGGACCGCCTGGTTGAAGTCATTCTCAAGGGATTGTCCGGACCCCTGGTCGTCAACGGCCAGCAGTACAACGCGGTAATGCCGCCGATGGCATACCTGAGCGATGTTGACATCGCCAACGTGCTGACCTTCGTGCTGAACACCTGGGACAACCCCGGTGGCGAGGTCCAGGCGGCCGAGGTCGCGCAGCAGCGCAATGGCGCACCCGTCGCCGCCACGCAACCCGGCGACCATCCGGTGCCGGGCGAGTCTGCCCTGAAGTACGAGGGTGCGCCGCTCGGGATGGATCCGGAGACAGCGCGCCGGCTGGTGGACTCGGAAGGTCCGCCGATCACGCATGCCGAGTGGGCGCGTTCCAACGAGCTCTACTTCGAGCGCTGCGCCGGGTGCCATGGCGTACTGCGGCACGGCGCCACCGGCAAGCCGCTGACGCCTGATGTCACGCGCCCCAAGGGCGCCGACTACCTCAAGGCGCTGATCACCTACGGCTCGCCGGCCGGCATGCCGAACTGGGGCACCTCCGGCGACATGACAGAGGCCGAGATCCAGGCGATGGCGCACTTCCTGCAGCACGCGCCGCCGTCGCCGCCGGAATTCGGCATGGAGGAGATGCGCGCCACCTGGAAGGTCCTCGTGCCGCCTGACAAACGCCCCACCAGCCCGCAACACAAGCGCAACATCGAGAACTTTTTCGCGGTGACCCTGCGCGACTCGGGCGAGATCGCGATCATCGATGGCGACACCAAGGAAATCGTCGCCATCATCGAGACCGGCTACGCGGTGCACATCACGCGCCCGTCGGCCTCCGGTCGCTACGCCATCACGATCGGCCGAGACGCCAAGATCGACATGATCGACCTGTGGTCGGATCCGCCGGCCCGCGTTGCCGAAATCAAGGTCGGGCTCGAGGCGCGTTCGGTGGAGACGTCGAAGTACAAGGGCTACGAGGATCGCTATGCGATCGCGGGCGCGTACTGGCCGCCGCAGTACGTCGTCATGGACGGCGACACGCTGGAGCCCCTCAAGATCGTCTCGACCCGCGGCATGACCGTGGATACGCAGGAATACCACCCTGAGCCGCGCGTGGCGGCCATCGTGGCTTCCCATGAGCACCCCGAGTTCATCGTGAACGTGAAGGAGACCGGGCACATCCTGCTGGTCGACTACAGCAACGTCGAGGCGCTCAAGGTCACGACCATCGGCGCCGCGCGCTATCTCCACGACGGCGGCTGGGACTCCAGCAAGCGCTATTTCCTGACGGCGGCCAACCAGGCGGACAAGATTGCCGTGGTGGACGCGAAGGAGCAGAAGCTCGAGGCGCTGATCCACGTCGAGCGCATCCCGCACCCGGGACGCGGCGCGAACGTCATGGATCCCAAGTATGGTCCCGTATGGATCACGTCGGCGCTCGGCAATGCCGATATCTCGTTCATCGCCACCGACCCGGTGAACCACCCCGAACACGCCTGGAAGGTGGTGCGGGTGCTCGAGGGGCAGGGCGGCGGTTCGCTGTTCGTGAAGACCCACCCGACCTCGAAGAACCTGTGGGTGGATACGCCGCTGCATCCGGAGGAGAAGGTCAGCCAGAGTGTCGCGGTGTTCGACGTGAACAATCTCGAGGCCGGGTACGAGGTCCTGCCGATCGCCGAGTGGGCGAATCTCGGTCCCGGGCCGAAGCGCGTGGTGCAGCCCGAGTACAACAAGGCCGGTGACGAGGTCTGGTTCTCGGTCTGGAATGCGATGGACCAGCGCTCGGCGATCGTCGTCGTGGACGACCGGACGCGCAAGCTGAAGCACGTCATCGACGACAAGCGCATCGTCACGCCGACCGGCAAGTTCAATATCTACAACACGGTCAACGACGTCTACTAGTCGCTTCGACCTTCGGGCCGGCCGCTTTCCGCGGCCGGCCCTTTTTCATTGTGCGACCTCCCGTGCGAAGCTCGTGACTCCGCCCGTGAACATCCGGCGAATTCATTGGTCATATGCTTTCCCCAAGAGGCGCCCGACATGCAACGACGTACCGTAATCAGGCACATGGTGGCAGCCGCGCTGCTGCCGACGCTGCTCCCGCTCCCGCTCCGCGCCGCCCGCGAGGATGCAAGCGGCACCTCTGCGCAGGGCGCCATCCGCGTCAGCCACGAACGCTGGCGCGAGTTCCTGCCCGAGGATCGCTACCGGGTCCTGTTCGAGGAGGGCACCGAACCCCCGCGCAGCAGCCCGCTGGACAAGCAGTATGGTGACGGCACGTACGTGTGCGCCGCGTGCTACCAGCCGCTGTTCGACAGCGCAGACAAGTTCGACAGCGGCACCGGCTGGCCGAGCTTCACCCGGCCGCTGGAAGGCGCCATGGGGACCAAGCGGGACTTCCGCCTGATCTGGCCTCGTACCGAGTATCACTGCAACCGCTGTGGCGGGCACCAGGGACACGTCTTCAACGATGGCCCGCCGCCCACCGGGCAGCGCTGGTGCAACAACGGGCTCGCGCTCGAGTTCATCCCGAAGGGCGAGCCATTGCCGCCGCTGCGGGAGCCCTCGTGAGTTTGGCGCCGCTGCGCGCGCTCGCCTGGCTCGCTGTCCTGTTGCTGGCCGGCGGCGCCGTCGCGCAGGATGCGCCGCGGGAAGATTCCGGCGCGCGTGCCGCCGCCACCTTCGCGGGCGGCTGTTTCTGGTGCATGGAACCGCCCTACGACAAGCTGGACGGCGTCATCTCGACGACCGCGGGCTATGCCGGCGGCCCGGAGCGCGATCCCGCCTACCGGGACGTGGCGGGCGGCAAGACGGGACACGCTGAGGTGGTGCAGGTCGTCTACGATCCCGCCCGGGTGGACTACGAGACGCTGCTGCGGGTCTTCTGGCGCAACATCGACCCTTTTGCGGTGGATCGCCAGTTCTGTGATGCAGGGACCCAGTACCGCACGGCAATTTTTTATCACGACGCGGCGCAGCGGGCCGCGGCCGAGGCTTCGCTGGCCGAGGTGGCGGCGCGCTTCGGCGAGAGCATCGCGACGCGGATCGAGCCGGTGGGCGACACCTTTCACGCCGCCGAGGCGTATCACCAGGACTACTACCTCACCAACCCCGTGCGGTACCGCTACTACCGCTTCAACTGCGGCCGCGACCGCAGGCTCGAGCAGATCTGGGGCGAGGAGGCCGGCGGTTGAAGCGGTGTCCGATCGGTCTTCATATCCATTTATTAGATGCGAAATAGATTATAAAACAATTAGAAAGACAAATAACTTCAGAAGTTACAGGAGCTATAGGCAAGATCGTCTCCCGGCAGAAATCTCGCCTGTTCGGACTTGCATCCACGAGTGAACACTTCAGCCCCGCGTCTTCCCCGGAGCGTACGATCACGTTTCACCAGATGCCCGGCAAGGCAAAAGGAGACCCGGATGCAGGATTCCCCATTTGAACGAGCCTTCGCGCGCCTGGATGAGGCCGCGCGGCACGTCGAGGTCGCCCCGGAAGCGTTAGAGCGCCTGCGGCATTGCAAGGCGGTGCTGACCGTGGGTATTCCGTTGCGGCGCGATGACGGCAGCCTGGAGGTTTACGAGGGTTATCGTGTGCAGCACAGCGACTTGCTGGGACCCGGCAAGGGCGGGCTGCGCTATCACCCGCAAGTCAACCTGGAGGAATTGAAGGCGCTGGCATTCTGGATGACTTGCAAGTGCGCGGTCATGGACTTGCCCTATGGCGGCGCCAAGGGGGGAATCGCCGTCGACCCGAAGAAGCTGTCCATGCTCGAAGTCGAGCGCCTTAGCCGGGGATTCATCCGGCGGATCGCAGATTTCATCGGTCCCGGTACCGATATTCCTGCGCCTGACATGTACACCAACGAGCGCATCATGGGCTGGATGATGGACGAGTATTCCCAGGTCGTGCGCAAGCGCACACCGGCCGTGATTACCGGCAAGCCCGTCGCGCTCGGCGGCAGCCGCGGTCGCAGCGGCGCGACAGGACGCGGCGGCTACATCTGCATTCGCGAATTGGCCCGCACCCGCGACTGGCAGCCGGGGGAGACGACGGTGGCCGTGCAAGGCTTCGGCAATGCCGGCCAGGAAGTCGCTCGGCTGCTGCATGCAGACGGCTACCGCGTGGTCGCGGTGAGTGATTCCGGCGGCGGCATTTATCAAGAGGATGGGCTCGATGTCCCGCGCCTCATTGAAGTCAAGAACCGGCGCCGGAAACTGGAGGCGCTGTACTGTGAATGCTCGGTGTGTGATGCGGCGTCCGCAAGGCAGATTCCGAACGAGGAGCTGCTGGAGCTCGACGTGGACGTGCTGATCCCGGCCGCCCTGGAGGACGTCATTACTGGAGGGAATGCGGAGCAGGTGCGGGCGAAGGTCGTCCTTGAGCTTGCCAATGGGCCGACCACCGCGGAGGCGGACGTGATCCTGGAGAAGCGCGGCGTGACCGTGATCCCGGATATCCTTGCCAATGCCGGCGGCGTGACCGTCAGCTACTACGAGTGGGTGCAGAACCGCAGTGGGGACTACTGGACGGCGGAAGAAGTCCAGCAGCGCCTCGATACGCGCATGTGCAAGCAGTTCCATGCCGTATTCGACCTGGCAGCGAGCAAGGAGCTGCCGTTGCGGATGGCGGCCTATGTGCTGGCGCTGGAGCGGATCGGCGCGGCCGCCGAGGCCATGGGGACGGCGCGCTTTTTCAACGGCGACTGAGCGGCTGCCGGGCGTCCGGTCCGCGCAGCGGGGCGTGCGGACCCCGCTGCAGCAGCCAAGGCTTCAACGTGCGGGCGCCTCGCCTGCGGCCAGGCTCGCCGCGATGGCCCGTGAGAACACCGGGAGGTCGCCCGGAACGCGGGAGGTGATCAGGTTACGGTCACGGACGAGCGGCTCGTCCACGTAGCTTGCTCCGGCCTGCCTGAGCTCGTCGCTGATGCCGCTGACGCCGGTGGTCCGGAATCCGTCCAGCACCCCCGCCGTGACGAGCACCTGCGGGCCGTGGCAGATCCCGGCGACGGGCTTGCCGCTGGCGAAAAAGTCACGCACGAAGTCCACGACCTCCTCGTGTTCGCGCAGGAACGCCGGAGACCGTCCACCGGGGATCACGAGTGCGTCGAACTGGTCGACATTCACCTCGCCGATGCTCTTCTGGATCCGGATCTCGAAGTCGCTGTTGTAGGCGTTGACGGTACCTGCCTGAACCCCAATGATCGTCACTGTTGCGCCGCGGTTGACGAGATAGGCCATCGGCATGAAGGTCTCGCCGTCATGTACGCCCTCTCCGACAAGGAAGGCAACGTGCTTTCCATCCAGCATCGCAGCGTGTTCCGTCGCGCTGGCATGAGCCGAAAATGGTGGCGAGCCCGCCATCAGCACAATTGCCGCGGTTGAGGCCAGCAAGGGGAAATGGATACGCATCTCAGGTTCCCTCCTGTTTTGATGTTCACACCCTGAGCCTAGAAAACCGGGGCAGATTTTGCCAGCCTCACCGAGTCGCGATTCGTATCGCGAGGCGGACTTTCGCGCACCGCGCTGTGTGGCTTCAGCGGGACTCGAGAGAATCCCCACGGAAGGGGTCGAGAAACGAGGCTAGAGCCCGGATTTCCGTTCGCCCCGCCCACGCCTGTCGCGCCGCGAGCAGGGTGATAGCCGTCGCCATGGCCAGCATGGCCCATTCCGCGTGCACGACGTGCGTGCCGATCGCGCCGAGCATGAACGCGGCCAGTCCCGCGGAGGCGAGGGCGCTGAGACGCGGCACCAGCAGCAGAATTGCGCCGGCTACCTCGATAATCCCGGTGAGATACATGAACCACAGCGGATAGCCCCAGCGCGCGAACGCCTCGATTTCGAATCCGAGCCCCGCCAGCTTCGCGCCGCCGGATGCCAGGAAGATCAACGCGAGCAACACGACTGCGGGCCTGAATGATCTGCTCATGAGTGGAACGCCTCCATTAGCTGTTAGTTGCGCCGCTCCGTGGCCGGATGGCGTTGTGCCAGATCAGACCTGCCAGGCTCCGAAAACATTACAGGACAGGTGCCTGCTCACGCGGATGCCAGGGACTACAATCCGGGGTGGAGGGATTGAAATCTCGGGTGGCCCAGAAGGAGCAATGCGGATGACCACCAACATCAAGGAAATCCTGGTACCTGTGGACGGCTCGGAGAGCTCGGTACGGGCAGCGCGGTTCGCAATGGACCTGGCCAAGGCCATGCGTATTGGCGTACGCCTGCTGTACGTGTTTCCCGCGGCTTCCGTGGAACTCGTCGGCATGGCCGGGATGTCGCGCGCCGACATCCAGCATGCGGCGCAGACCTCCGGGCAGCGCGCCTTTGACGCGATCCACCAGGCGCTGGCGGGTGAGCTGATCGATTCCGTCGCGCATGAAACGGCGCTCGGGGATCCGGCCGAGGAGATCATCGCCTGGACGGATCGGGACGCCGGCGTGCTGGTGGTCATCGGCCGCCGCGGTTTGTCCCGCATGAAGACCCTGCTGCTCGGGAGCGTCAGCGACAAGGTCATCCGGCACGCCAAGTGCCCGGTGACGGTCGTCACCTGAGCTGCGCAAGCGCGTAGCACGGCGGAGCCCGTGCAGCCCGGACCGGGTCCGCCATCGATCCGGCGCCGGGTGCGTTTATTCCAATCCTGCATACACAAATTACCAATTGTTGCTTTCTTGCAATGATTTTCTTGGTACTGTTAGGTCATGCCTCGCATTCCCGGCATCGGGAGCCTTCCCAGGGCAAAAATATGGGGATGCGGGTGTCGTAATCATGCAACAGACACAAGAAGGAACCCCCCGGATGGCCAGGAACACCCCCCTGAGCATTGCCGTGATCGCGGCAATGACCGGCATGTCGGCCAGTCACGCATTGGCGGCGGAGCAGGCAGACGGCTCGCAAGGCCGGCAGCAGTTCGACGAGATCGTGGTGACAGGTACGCGGACGCTGGATCGCACCGCCTCCGAATCGCTCTCGCCGATCGACGTGCTCGGTACGACCCAGCTTGAGCGGATCGGCTCGCCCGAGCTGAACACGGCGCTGTCGCGCACGCTGCCGTCGTTCAACTTCCCGCGCCCGTCGATCACCGACGGCACGGACCACGTGCGCCCTGCATTGCTCAGGGGGCTCGCCCCGGACCAGACGCTGGTCCTGGTGAACGGCAAGCGCCGTCATCGCAGCGCGATCGTGAATGTGAATGGCTCGCTGGGTCGCGGCTCGAGCCCGGTCGACCTGAATTCCATCCCCATCAGCGCGATCAAGCGCATCGAGGTGCTGCGTGACGGCGCAGCGGCCCAGTACGGCTCCGATGCGATCGCGGGTGTGATCAACATCGTGCTCAGGGACGCCGACGAGGGCGGTGCCGTCGATCTCCGCTTCGGGGAACACAAGGAAGGCGACGGCCAGCTCTTCACCACGTCCGGCTGGCTGGGCACCAGCCTGGGCGACGGCGGCTTCCTGACGTTGTCCGCCGAGTGGCGGGATCGGGATCCTACCAACCGCTCGCAACCGGATCTCATCCGCCAGCAATACCCGCTCGTGAACGGCGAGCCTGATCCCCGGGAGGCGGCCCTGGCGAATTCGCGGACCTTCCGGGTCGGCGACGCGGACACGACGGACGCCATCGTGTTCGTCAACGGCGGCGTGCCGCTCAACCAGGCGACCGAGTTCTACTTCAGCGGCAACTACGGCCGTCGCGAAGGCGAGTCGGCGGGCTTTTTCCGTCGCCCGATCGACGCCAACAACGTGCCCGAGATCTATCCTGACGGGTTCCTGCCGCTGATCGTGTCGAAGATCGAGGACCAGGCCGCCATCGCGGGAATCGACGGCAGTTTCGGGAATGACTGGAGCTACGATTTCAGCGTCAACCATGGACGGAACCAGTTCGACTTCAACGTCCACAACAGCATCAACCGTACCCTGGGCACGGCGAGCCCGACGCGCTTCTACGCGGGCACGCTGGAGGCTAACCAGACGGTGGTCAACCTCGACTTCGTCCGCCCGGTGGAGGTCGGCTTGTTCTCGCCGCTGAACGTGGCGTTCGGCACCGAGTATCGCGAGGAGCGGTTTGCCATCCGTGACGGCCAGACAGAGTCCTGGATCCAGGGGCCGGAACCCGGGGCGCCGGGTTCACAGGTCTTCCCCGGCTTCCGCCCGTCAGACCAGACCAGCCGGAGCAGGGACAACACCAGCCTGTACGTGGACCTCGAGGCGGATCTGACCAACCGGGTCTCCACCAGCGCCGCGCTGCGCTATGAGGACTACAGCGACTTCGGCAGCCGCACCAGCGGCAAGCTCTCCGGCCGCTTCGAGTTCACGGACAAATATGCGGCTCGCGGCACGGTCAGCACCGGTTTCCGCGCGCCGGCCCTCTCGCAGCAGTTCTACTCGACCACGGCCACCACCTTCATCGACGGCGTGCCCTTTGAGATCCGCACCTTCCCGGTCGATGACCCGGCCGGGATCGCGCTGGGTGCGGAGCCGCTGGAGGCCGAAACCAGCGTCAACTACAGCCTCGGCCTCGTGAGCCGGCCGCTGGATGCGCTCAGCGTGACGATCGACGTCTACCGCATCGAGATCGACGACCGCATCATCCTGTCGGAGAACCTCACCGGCGCGGCCGTGGCGAACTTCCTCGCTGCCCAGGGTTTCCCGGGGGTCACGGGCGGTCGTTACTTCACCAACGCGGTGGATACCAAGACCGAGGGCGTGGACCTGGTCGCGCTCTACAGCCTCGACTTCGCGGGGTCGAACCTGGACCTGACGCTCGCCTACAACTGGAACCGCACCGAGGTGACGAACATCAAGCCGAATCCGCCGGCCCTGGAGGAGATCGGACTGGAGCTCGTGAGGTTCGCGCGCGTCGAGGAAGGCCGGATCACGGACGGCACGCCGCGCGACAAGATCATCCTGGGCGCGGATTACACGGTCAGCGACTGGGACGTGCAGCTGACGGCCACGCGCTTTGGCGAATGGAAGGTGCTGAGCAACAATCCCGCGCTCGATCAGACCTTCGGGTCCGAGATCCTGGTCGATCTTGCCGTCAGCTACACCTGGCAGGATCGTCTCAGGCTGACCGTCGGGGCCGACAACCTGTTCGACACTTATCCGGACAAGTCCAATCCGTCAGGCTTCTTCACGGGCAACGTCGCGCCGTATCCTGCAGTTGCGCCGTTCGGCTACAACGGACGATTCGTCTACGGGAGAATTCGATACAGCTTCTGAGACAGTAACGAAGCCAGGCTGACGCAAGGGTGGCCCGTCGCGAGGCGGGCCACCCTTGCTATGATCCGGCCTTGGTCCTGTCCGGCAGGCCATCACGGGGGAGGCTTCCGGTGACGACATACCTCGGTGGCGGCGCCATCGGTGCGCCAGGATGATCGCCAACCTCGGGCTGCTGGTGTCGCTCGGCCTGCTGATCTGGCTGGTGCTGCGGGGCGTGAACGTGATTCTCGCGTCGCTCCTCGCGGCGATCGCGGTGGCGCTCAGCAACGGCCTGCCGGTTTCGGACAGCCTGCTGCAGCATTACGCGACGGGGCGCTCGGGCGCGTTCACGTTCGCGGGCCAGTTCTTCCTCATCTTTTTCGCGGGCGCCATCTTCGGCAAGGTCATGGCGGAGGGCAAGGCGACCACCAGTATCGCGCTGCTGTTCCGCGACCTCCTGGGCCGCGAACGCGTGCTCTGGATCATCATGCTGGCCTGTGCGCTGCTGACGTACGGCGGCGTGGTGGTGTTCGTGGTGATCTTTGCGGTCTACCCGCTGGCGCTGGAGCTCGCGCGCGACGCCAACACGCCGAAGCGCCTGCTGGCCGGTGCGGCGGCGCTGGGCGCGGGCACCTTCACGATGACCGCGCTGCCAGGGACGCCTTCGATCCACAACGTGATCGCCGCGCGCGCCCTGGGTACCGACCTGTTTGCCGCCCCGCTGCTGGGCATCGTCGCGGCGCTCATCATGATCGGCCTCGGGATGGCCTACCTGGAGCGCGAGCGGCGTCGCGCGCTCGCGCGCGGGGAGGGCTTCGATCCGGCGCCCAGCGAGCATGTGCCGGAGGACGAGGAGCTCGAGCGGGGCCTGCCGCACTGGGGCGTGGCGCTGACGCCGCTGGTCGTCGTGCTCGCCATCATCATCGTGCCGCGGGTGCTGGCGGCGTTCCTGCCCGCGGCTGGAGAATCACAGCTTGCCCAGCTCGTGGCATTCGCGGGGCGCCAGCCGGTCTTCTGGCCGAGCCTGGCGCTCGGAGTCGGCACCCTGCTGGCGTTGCTGCTGCTGCCGCGCCTGTCGGGCAAGCGCATGGGCAGCCTCGGGCGCGGCACGAACGAGGCGATCCTGCCGATCATGAACACGGCCGCCATCATCGGCTTTGGCGGCGTCGTGATCCAGACGGTCGGGTTCGCGCAGTTCAGCGGCCTGGTGGTCGAAACGGGCTTGCCGCCGTTGTTGTCGGCGTTCCTGTCGATGAGCACCGTGGCCGGGATCACCGGTTCGGCCTCGGGCGGCCTGCAGATCTTCATGGCCTCGCTGGCGCCGCGTTACCTCGAGATGGGCATCGAGCCGGAGGTCCTGCACCGCATTGCCACGCTGGCCTCCGGCGGCTTCGACTCGCTGCCGCACTGCGGCGCGATCGTGGTCATGATGACGATCATGGGCCTGTCGTATCGCACGGCCTATCGCGACATTGCGATCGTCACGATCGTGGTGCCCGTGACGGCGACGCTCGCGGTGATTGCCTTGGCGGCGCTGCTTGCCGGAGGCGCCTAGGGCTGGATCGGCACCGGGATGCTGTTGATGTCGCGCATCGTTTCGGCCGCCGCCGCCCGGGTCCGCGGTCAGGCCTGGCCGAGCTCGACGAGCCGCGGCCAGGCGGCCTCGAGATTGGCCCTGGCGACAGCCGACAGCGCGGCCCCCAGCTCGAAGTGCTCCCCGCGCACGGCCAGGGTCCATGCCGGCGGCGCCGCCTGCCCGGTGCAGCGCTCGAAGGTCTCCAGCACCGCCGCGGGCGACAGGGCATGCGTGGTATGGCTCGAATCCCGGCAGGCCCGTACTGGGCGGAGCTCATAGGGCGGAGCGGCGTCGACGGCCGCATCGACGAATACCGCGAGGCGACGGTCCTCCAGGTCGAGCGCGTGCTCGATCTGCAGCTGGAAGTCGACGATCACCTCGACGTCGGGCAAGGCCGCCGCCGCGAGGCGCGCGGCCAGCTCCGGGCCGATGGCATCGTCGCCGCGGCTCGGATTGCCGATGGCGAACACCACGACCGGTGCAGCCATGTTCAGCCCCGCCGCAGGGCGCCGATCAATGTCCCGTCCGCATCGACGAGTTCGACCGCCAGCGGCATCTTGCCGAGCGCATGGGTGGCGCAGGACAGGCAGGGATCGAATGCGCGCACGGCTACCTCGATGTGGTTCAGCAGACCCTCGGTGAGCGTGCGGCCGTCCAGGTAGCGGAGGGCGACCTCGCGGATCGCGCGGTTCATCGCCTCGTTGTTGTGCGTGGTCGAGACGATCAGGTTGGCGCGCACCACCTGGTCCCGTTCGTCGACGCGGTAATGGTGGATCAGCGTGCCGCGCGGGGCCTCGATCACGCCGACGCCGCGCGCTTGCCGTTCGCCGTACGCCATGAGCTCGTCGCCGGAGATGTCGTCGTCGTCGAGCAGCCCCTCGATCACCTCCGCCGCGTGCAGCATCTCGATCATGCGGGCCCAGTGAAAGCCGAGCGTCGCGCGGGCGGCGCTGCCGTCGTCGAAGCAGAGGAAGTCGCGGCGCTCCTGCTCGGCAAGGGGCGAGGGGATGAAGTCGCAGCTGGTCACGCGCGTCAGCGGGCCGACGCGGTACCAGCCGTCTTCCGGGCCGAGTTCGAGCAGGAACGGGAATTTCATGTACGACCACGGCTTGACCACTTCCAGGATCTGCTCCCAGTAGGACGAGTAGTCGACATGGTCGAACAGCGTCCCGCCAGCCGCGGTGCGCGCGCGGAGGCCGCCATGGTAGAGGTCCATCGCGCCGTCGGCGCGCACCATTGAGAGCGAGTGGGCCGGGAAGCTGCCGAAGGCGCGGTACTCCTCCAGGTTCTGCTCGAACAGCCGCCTCACCAGGTGCACGGCTTCGCGGCTCCACTCCGTGATCCGGCCGCACTCCGCGCGCAGGATCTTTCGCTCGGCGGGCGGCACACTGCGGTTCACCCCGCCGGGCACCGAGCCGGTGCCGTGGATGCGCTTGCCGGCGGTCACGCGAATGACTTCCTGGCCGAACTTCCGCAACAGCACGCCGCGCCGCGCGAGCTCGGGGTGTGCGGCGGCCACGCCCACGATGTTGCGCCGGGTGACATCGGAGTCGAACCCGAACAGGAGGTCGGGCGAGGACAGGTGGAAGAAATGCAGGGCGTGCGACTGCAGGATCTGGCCGTAGTGCATCAGCCGCCGGACCTTCAGCGCGGTGGGGGTCAGCGCGGTCACGCCGACGATCTGGTCCATCGCCTTGGACGCGGCAAGGTGGTGGCTCACCGGGCAGATGCCGCAGAGCCGCTGCACCATGACCGGGACCTCCCAGTACGGCCGGCCCTGGACGAACTTCTCGAAGCCGCGGAACTCGACGATGTGCAGCCGCGCCTGGCGCACGTGGCCGCCCTCGTCCAGCAGTAGCGTGACCTTGCCGTGACCCTCGACCCGCGTGAGCGTCTCGATGACGACGCGCTTCAGGCCGGGCGCGCGGGCGGTTTCGAGTTCGCTGGCGTCAGTCATAGCTGATCAGCCCGTGGCCGAGTCGCGGCGTGCGGCCCGCGATGAGATCGCTGAGGAAGCTCCAGATCGCCTCGGCGGAGGGCGGGCAGCCGGGAATGAAGTAGTCGATCTTGACCACCTCGTGCAGCGGATGAACCTTGTCGAGCGGCAGTGGCAGCTCGGGGTCGTCGGGAATGAGCCCGTGCGCGAGGCTGGGCTCGGTCTGGTAGACCTCCTGGAGACATTGCCCGAGATCGAGGTGATTGCGTTGCGCCGGCAGCCCGCCGGTGACGGCGCAGGCGCCGATCGCCACCAGGATGCGGCAGTTCTCGCGGAACTCGCGCAGGACCCGGACATTTTCCGCATTGCAGATGCCGCCCTCGATGATGCCGATGTCGCAGCGGCCGCAGTGCTTGATGTCGGTCAGCGGCGAGCGGTCGAGCTCGATTTTCTCGAGCAGCGGGAATAGCCGCTCGTCGATGTCGAGCAACGACATGTGGCAGCCGAAGCAGCCGGCCAGCGAGGTGGTGGCGATTTTCAGCCTGCGGATAGGTGCGTCAATCATGCCCATGCGCCTTGGGCCGCGGCGCATCCTGGAGCGCCTGCGCGCTGATGGGGCGGCGGTCATAGCGGCGCGCGCCGATCGGGATGGCGAAGCCGACGCGTTTCCTGAGTATCACGCCGACCGGGCAGACCTCCATGGCCTTGTCCGTCAGCTCGATGTCGGTGTCGGCCAGTTCGCCGGACTCCGAGTTGACCACCAGGTGCTTGTCGATGCCGCGCCCGGACAGCGCGAACACGCCCTTGCGGTCGACCTCGCTCGAGGCGCGCACGCACAGCTCGCACAGGACGCAGCGATTGAAGTCGAGCAGGATGTCGGGGTGCGAGGCATCCACCGGGCGGACCGGGAACATGTGCCGAAACCCTGCGGTCAGCACGCCCAGGTCGTAGCCGAGCGCCTGCAGCACGCAATTGCCGCTGGTCTCGCAGGACGGACAGAAATGGTTGCCCTCGGCGAACAGCATCTGGACCAGGGTCCTGCGCAGCCCGTTCATCTCCTCGGTGTCGCTCGCAACTTCCATGCCCGCGGCGGCGGGCGTGGTGCACGCCGCGACCGTGCGGCCGTCGACGCGCGCGGTGCAGACCTTGCAGCTGCCATGCGGCCGGAACTCCGGGTGATAACAGAGGTGGGGGATGTAACGGCCCGCGGCGAGCGCGGCCTGCAGGATCGTCTGCCCGGTGTCGAACGCCACCTCGCGACCGTCGAGCGAAAAAGTGGGGCGATCGATCATCGCTCGTCTTCCAGGTAGGCGCCGGCGTCATCCCGCCCGGTGGCGCGCCGGGCCGCGGCCAGCGCGGCGTCGAGGTCGAAGTCCGGCGCGAACCGGAGCGCCTGCAGGCGCCGCTCGTAGGCGGGCCGGAAACGCTTCAGCGTGTCGAGCACCGGGTTGCAGGCGGTGTGGCCGAGGCCGCAATGGGCCGACATCTGCAACACGGGATTGAGGCGCGACATCTCCTCGAGCTCGTGCAGGCTGCCGCGCCCGCGGTGGATCTTGTCCATGATGCCGCGGAGCATGCTCGTGCCGACCCGGCAGGGCGTGCAGAAGCCGCAGCTCTCGTGGGCGAAGAACTCGATGTAGTTGCGTGCGACCTCGAACATGTCGCGGCTGTCGTCGAACACCGTGAAGGCCCCGGCGGTCGGCAGGTCCTCGAACGCGATGCGCCGCTCGAATTCGCTCGCGTCGATGCAACGTCCCGACGGCCCGCTGACCTGCACGGCGAGAGTGCGCTGGGCGCCGCAATCCTCGAGCACCTCGCGCACGCTCACGCCGAACGGGTACTCGTACAGCCCCGGGCGGGCGCAATCGCCGGCCACGGACAGGATCTTGCTGCCGCTGGAGCGGGGCGTGCCCACCGAGCGGAACCAGTCGCCGCCATGCATGGCGATCAGCGCCGCCGCGCACAGCGTCTCCACGTTGTTGACTATGGTCGGGTGGCCCAGGTAGCCGTGTGTGACCGGATAGGGCGGGCGGTTGCGGGGGATGCCGCGCCTGCCCTCGAGCGACTCGAGCAAGGCCGACTCCTCGCCGCACACATAGGAGCCCGCGCCCACGTGTATGGTGATGTCGAAGTCGAACCCCCGGCGACCCAGGAGATTGCGCCCCAGCAGCCCGGCGGCGCGGCGCGCCTCGAGCCGGGCCTCGAGCGGCGCCAGCAGGTAGTGGTACTCGCCGCGCAGGTAGAGCAGGCCGGCGCGCGCGCCGACGCAGAACGCCGCCACGGTCATGCCGTCGAGCAGGAGCTCCGCGTGGCTCGCCAGCAGCACGCGGTCCTTGAAGGTGCCCGGCTCGCCCTCGTCGGCATTGCAGACCACGTAGCGGATGCCGGCGGGCGCCGCGCGGCAGGCGGCCCACTTGGCCGCGGTGGTGAAACCGGCGCCGCCGCGGCCGCGCAGCCCGGAGCGCTCGATCTCCCGCAGCGTGGCCAACGGCCCCTGCGAGTCGTCCGGGATGCCTTCGCGCCACGAGCGCTCGTTGGCCGCCAGCTCCCGTTCCACGGCCGCGCCGCGTTCCAGCGCCGCGCGCATGGCCTCGCCGGGGCGCAGGTTGCTGCCGAGCAGGACGTGCCGGCGCCGCACGTTGTCGGCGATCTCGAACAGCTCGTCCGGCCACGCCTCGAGCGGACGCCGCTCGAGGATCAACTCCCGGATCAGCGCCAGGCGCTCACGGTCCGCGCGCGGGATGGCGCGGCCATTGACCAGCAATCCCGGCCCCTGGTCGCACAGCCCGGTGCACGAGGTCCGGTCGACGCAGACCAGGCCGTCCTCGGACACCTTGCCCGGCTCGACCCAGAGCTGGCGGCAGAACTCTTCCATGAGCGCTTCGCTGCCCTGCATGCGGTCGGTGACATTGTCCGAGAACAGGATGCGATAGGTGCCCGCCGGTTCGGTATGCAGAAAAGCGTAGAAGCCCGCCACGCCCCGCACCGCCGCCAGCGGCAAGCCGAGTGCGCTGGCGAGCGACGACAGCGTTGCGGGCGGCAGCCATCCGCAGCGCTCCTGCGCCTCGCGCAGGATCTGGACGAGGTGGGTCGGTGCGCCGCCCCAGCGCGCGAGTACCCGTCTCAGCTGGCGCTCCGTCTCGGGGCCTGGGCAGGTGGCTGTCGTGTCCGTACTCATGCTTGCGTCCCGTGCTCCGTCGAGCGCCGGGAGGCGTTCAGGCACGGAGCCCAAGTTTCCTGCCACCAGTGTGGACCCGGGCAGGAGCAGGACAATCGTGATTTACCGATGGCCCGCAGGCACAGAGGCGCGAGCCCGCGTCAGGAACGGCAGATCAGGGATACCGTCCGGGGATCTTCAGCTATGCCGGCCGGCGGTCAATCCCGCAGGCCGGCGCCGCTCAGTTCGGCGCGGCCGCGCTGACGTTGCGGCAGTGGGTCTCCACGAGGAAGCGCGAGGCGAGGGCGGCCATGCCGGCAAAGCCGGCGAGCAGCCACAGCCCGCGGCCGTAATCCGCAGCCGCGTAGACCGGCACTCCGTCCACGAGGCGACCGTCCCAGCCGAGGTCCATCGCGCCGCCGAACAGCGGCTGAAACAGCGCGGTGCCGAGGAACAGCCCGGTGTTCACAAGGGCGATCGCCATGCCCGAGAAGGCCGGGGCGGTAACTTCCTTCGCATGCGCATAGGCGACGACGAAGCTGCCCGCGCTGAGCCCCAGGAGCATGAACAGCACGAGGGCGCCCGGTCCGGGTGCCCAGGGCAGGAACAGCAGCGCCAGGCAGACCAGCAGGTAGAGGAGCGCCCCCGCCTGCAGCACGGGGCGCCGTCGTCCCATGCGGTCCGAGATGCTGCCGGCCGCCAGGCAGCCGAGCGCAAACGCGGCCGTGGCCAGCGTCGTGTAGACCGAGGCCTCGCCGCGGCCCAGGCCATGCACGTCCCGCAGCAGCGGCACGGCCCAGAGCCCGAGCATGCCGAACAGGCTTCCCGTCATGCCGAAGTCATAAACGAAGCCGGGCCAGAGCCGGCGGTTGGCCAGCACGGTGCGCAGGTCGTGAATCCAGTGCCGGGTGCGAGGCGCATGGGCGGCCTGGCCCTCCATCTCGCGCACGGACGGGAAGCCGAGGTCCTCGGGCTTGTCGCGCACCAGCCACCAGGAAAGCACGCCGAGCCCCATCGCAAACATGCCGAGCGCCACGAACAGCGTGCGCCACTCGACGTGCATGAGCATCAAGGCCAGCGGCCCGGTGGCGGCGATGGCGCCCAGGTTGCCCAGGAACAGGGTGAGGCCGCTGATCGTGCCGTAGCGCCGCTCGCTGAACCAGACCGTGTTGCTCTTCATGAGGCCGACGAACACCACCGAGACCCCGAGCCCGACGAGGAAGCGGCCGATGCTGGCGGTGGCGAAGCTTTCGGCAAGGCCGAACACGACGGAACCGGCGCCCGCGACGATGTTGCCGAGGGTGACGGCGAACCGCGAGCCCAGCGTGTCGGCCAGCACGCCAGCGGGAATCTGCATGGCCGTGTAGATGTAGAAATACATCGCCGCGAGCGAGCCCAGCGCGGCCGCGGTGATGCCGAAGGCCTGCGCGAGTTCGGCGGAGACCATCGCCGGCGCGAAGCGATGGAAGAACGCCAGCATGTAGGCCGCGACCAGCACGCCGTAGATGGTCCAGCGGACGCGCTCGAAGCGGGCGGGATCGTGCGAGATCATCCAGGCTCCACTCGGTCATCGACCGGTACGGCGCCGGTCTTGCGGGCATTCTGCATCAAATTCTGCAGATCTGCGGGCGGCCGGTCGCGCCCGAGGAGGTGACCCAGCTGCAGGATGTGCTGCTGCGCGCCCAGCGGTGGCAGTACGCCGCCCTTGCGCTGATCATGGCGTGAGGTTCGCGGCCGGTTTCGGTCAGTTGGCCGAAACCGGCCGCAGGGTCACGCCCAGGTCGTGATCCACCAGGGCCATGTGGTTGCGCGGCACGGGCTGCCAGCGCGGTCCTTCGTTCAGCGGTTCCGAACTGACCAGGATGGCGCGCGCGGGGCCGGACCCCGGCTCCATCCAGCAGCGATCGCCGGCGCATAGATAGGCCGAGCCGGTATTCAGGTACAGGCTGTCGATGTAGTTCGGGTCGGAACTGTAGCGGCAGGCGGCCGCATGCTGCCCGTCGCTGAGGACGAGGTTGAGGTAGCAGTGCGTTCCCGGCGCATGCTCGTCGAGCAGTGCGTGGATGTCACGAATCCCGCGGCTCAGCGCTTCGCCGAGCAGCGCGCACGAGCTTTCGCTTCCCGGGCCCGGCAGATGCTCCGCCACCAGCGCGAACAAGTGCTCGGTGTCGGTCGTGCCGCGTATGCCCTGGAAGCCGTCGTCGCTCAGGCGCCCCAGCAGGGCACGCTGGATTCGCCGGAAAGCGGGTATGTGGCCGTTGTGCATGAAGGCATAGCGCCCGCGGCGGAACGGATGGCAGTTGGCCTCCGAGACCTCGAAGTTGCCGCTGGTCGCGGCGCGCACGTGCGCGAGAATGCAGCGGCTGGAAGTCACCCGCGCCAGCTCGTCGAGGTTGGCGTTGCTCCAAGCCGGCGTCAGCGCGCGGAAGCGCGCAGGAACCTCGTGGCCGTCGACGTACCAGGCCAGGCCAAAACCATCACCATTGAGCGGTTCCGGGCGTTCCCGGGCACGCACGCTCTGGTTGATCAGCGAGTTCTCCGGGCGCGTGACCAGGTCGGCGAGTGAGAGCGTGTCGCCCATATAAAATACGAATCTACACATATATTTAAGTTCGTTATCTAAAGTGAGTTATAACTTAACCGGCGGCACGGACAGCTTCGCGCACCGCGAGCTCGAGCGCCTGCAGAAATCGCGAGCGGTCGCGCTGTTCGAACGGCGGAGGGCCCCCGCCAACGCCATAGGCGCGCAGGTCGCTCATCAGCTCCCGGGTCGCCAGGGCGTTGCCGATGTTGTCGTCGGTGAAGGGCTTGCCGCCGGGGCCCAGCACGCGGGCGCCTTTTTTCAGAGCTGCGGAGGCGAGGGGGATGTCTGCGGTGATGACGATGTCGCCGGGGGCGAGCTCGCCGACGATCCAGTCGTCCGCAGCATCGAAGGCGCCTGACACCACCTGCATGCGAATCCGTACACCGCGCGGCAACTGCATCCAGCTGTTGGCCACGAAGGTCACCTGCAAGCCGTGGCGGGCGGCGACTTTTGCAGCCTCCGCCTTCACCGGGCAAGCATCCGCGTCGACGTAGATGTGGGGTTCAGCGCTCATTGCCAATGACCGTCGTGTGGCTCGACCCGGCCGATGGCGCGGATTGCATGTCCCCCGCTACTTCAGCGACGCACGCCGAAGAAAAGCAACGCTACGCCCACCACGGCCGCAACGGCGCCGCCGATGAGGTACTGGCGGGTGCCTTCCGTGAAACGGCCAGTCAGCGTGCGGCTGACTTCTTCGGTGAGGCTTTCCGAGGCTTCCCACCCCATGTACAGCAGGATGACTCCTGCCACGAGCAACGCTATCCCCAGAATCCGACTCCAGTGCATCTTGATTTCCTCCGTGCTGCCCGCTGCACGACTGCACCAGTATAGATGGTGACGGGTGAACGGGCTTGGCGGGGACTCAGTAGCGGCCGCCGGTCTTCATCAGGTAGTTGCGCAGTTCGGCCGACTCGAGGTTCATGCGCACGAGGTTGCTGTGCGTGACACGGAACAGCGCGCGCATCACCTTGTAGACCAGCCACGGATGGCTGTCGATCAGGCTTTCGAAGTCATCAGGCTCGAGCGTGAGGAGGATCCCGTCCGTGTCGGCACGCAGCATGGCCTTGCGCTCCGAGCCATCGAGGAAGGCCCGCCGGCCGGCACATTCGCCGACACGCAGCTGGTAAAGGCAGGATTCATGCGGGCCATCGCCCTTGCAGACGCTCAGCCTGCCCTCGGCGAGCACGAACAGCGTGCGGCGCCCTTCGCCCTCGCGGACCACGACCTCACCCTCGCGCATGGGCTGCACAGCCATCTTCGCGGCCAGGGCCGCGGACTCGGCGGGGTCCAGTTCGGCGCCCAGCTGCGAGCGGGAGATGGCCTCGGATTTGTCCAGCTGTGTCATTGCGATCACCCGGGAAAAATCGTGTTGATGGTGGGTTGATGTCCGTGTCGCCCGCGGCGACTGCTCATTTTAGCGCGCCCGGCGTGGGCGGGCGATGGAGGATTTCCGAGTGCCTTGCGTCCATTCGGTACATTCTGGCGCCCGGGGGCGTTCTTGGCGGACACGCCCGACATTGACCACTCTTCAGAGGCGCGCTTATCCTCCATCGGCTTGGCGGGGCCTGCATGTCCCGGATCCTGGCGCCGCATGTCGATGGGAGCTCAGCTTGGCCGATGTCTTCGTTTCCTATTCCCGCCAGGACCGTGACCGCGTCGCGCCGATCGTCGCCGCGGAACCCGGCCATAGCCGGGCGATCGGCCTGGGCGTGGGCGTCCTGGTGACGCTGGGTGAGCGCGAGCAGGCGCTCGACCTGCTTGAGGGGGTCGCCGACCGCTCTTCTCCCGGCATGCTGACCTGGATCGAGGCGGACTCCGACCTCGACCCCAGCCGCGCTGACCCGCGCTTTGAAGTGATGATCGCGCGCGCCAAGGCGCGACATGCCGCCGCCGACACTCAAGGCGTCGCCCAGCCAGGCGCGTGAGCCTGGCAGCGACTTGGACCATATGATCAAGCGCCTGGCCGTTGCCTGCCTGCTCCTCGTCGCCGCCAACGCACTCGCGGACGAGGTCCTTTACGAACTCCGCTACGACCTGACGCTCAGGCCGGAGGATGGTCGCGCAGATGTGGCCATGACGCTCGGTGAGGGCGCCCAGCACGTGCGCTGGATGCGGTTTTCCATCGATCCCGAGAGGCTGCACGGATTCGAGGCTGACGGTCAGCTCGAGCGGGATGGCCGGCATGTGACCTGGACGCCTCCCGACGAGGGCGGCCAACTCAGGTTCAGCGCCACGATCGATCATCATCGAGGCCGGGGCTTCGATGCGCGCATGACCGAGGACTGGGCGCTGTTCCGCGGCGATGACCTGTTCCCGCCGGCGCGCCTGCTCAAGGAAGATTTCGCCGAGGCCGATGCGGAGTTGCATGTGCACCTGCCCGAGGGTTGGTCCTTCGCGTCCCCGTACAAGGAACTGCGCCCCAACGTCTACGAGATCGAAAACCCGGCGCGGGGCTTCGACCGTCCCACGGGATGGATGGTGGCGGGGAAGATCGGCGTGCGCCGGGAGCGCATCGCCGGCGTGCACGTCACGGTAGCGGGGCCGATGAACCAGGGCGTGCGTCGGATGGACATACTGGCCTTCATGAACTGGAACCTGCCTCGGCTGAGCGCGATCGTAGACGAGTTGCCGGAGCGTATCCTGGTGGTCAGCGCGCGCGACGAGATGTGGCGCGGCGGGCTGTCTGGTCCGAATTCGATCTATCTGCATGCAGATCGGCCGCTGCTCAGCGAGAACGGCACGAGCACGCTGTTGCACGAGCTGGTCCATGTGGCGACGCGGCTGCGCGGGCGCGACGGCGGCGACTGGATCGTGGAGGGGCTGGCGGAATACTACTCGCTGAAGTTGATGTGGCGTTCCGGCACGATCACCAGGCGCCGCTTCGAGGCAGCGTGCAGGCAGCTCGCGGACTGGGCGGGTGACCTCGAGCCCAGGGACCTGCATACCGATCGCGCCAGCGGACCGGTGACCGCGCGCGCGGTGCTTTTGCTGCGCGAGCTCGACCGGGAAATCTACCGCAAGACCGGACAGCGGGAGAGCCTTGACGAGGTCGTCAGGCGGCTCGTCGCCAACCGCGAGGCGGTGGACCTGGATCGCCTGCGCAGCACCGTGGAGGCCGTCATGGGCCAGCCTGCCGAGACCCTGGCCTGGGACGTGGCTCAATAACGCGCGGCAGCGGCGGTCCGCCGCTGCATGGATGGCCGCTCAGCTTCGCAGCAGGCCGATCGCCTGCTCGATCGCCGCGGGAGACACCTGGGCCGGCCCGCGAAAAAGATTGTCCTGGATGGCGAGCAACCACAGGGCGATGACGGCCGCGAGGCTGAAGAGCGTGATCCCGGAAATGTTCGCGGATGCCCGGATGCCCGGATGACCTGCGCACGGTGAGCTACGGCGCAGGATGATACATCCGCTGCCTGACCCGGGCCGGTGCAGGCCATGGCCCGGCCGGGTGCCCGCACCCGGCGAGGCAAGGCGGGGCACGCGTCTGCCCCGATGCGCTGAAGCAGCGGCCAGCTGCTCGGCATCGTCGTGCTCTCGCTGGCAAGCTTCCCGCTGTTTCGCCGACACGGCTCGCGTTTGCTGATTCGCGGCGGCTCGTGAACAATACGGCGGTCCCGCGGCAAGCGCGGCTAATTCTGGTGAGCGCGAGCCGGGCTTGAAACTGTCCCCGGCGCCTTGGGTCGAAGCACGAATGCACAGATTGACATTGCTACGAGGCGGAATCCTGCTGGCGCTGTTGCTGGCGATGGCAGCGCTGCCGGCCGCGGCGGGCGAGCCCGGGGCAGGCGAACCTTTTGCCGACGGGCCCAGGCCGGATGAATCGGCGGCAGAACCGGTCCGGCGAGTGGAATTCGGCGCGCTGGTGATGGAGAACATCCCGCCCGTCCCCGACGAGATCGCGGACACCTTGTTCCAGTACCAGCAGGCGCGCGCGGCCTCGTTTGCCGGCTGGCTGCCGGCGCCGCAAGGGATCCTCATCACCACCCGCTTCGGGCAGACGCGGCAGGTGCATCGCGTGCGCAACCCGCGCGGTGACCGCCAGCAGCTCACGTTCTTCCCCGAGCCGGTCAACAACGTGGTGCCGTCGTCGGATCCGGAGCGCCCCGGCTTCCTCTTCGGCAAGGATGCGGGCGGGGACGAGCACTACCAGATCTATTACCAGGACCTTGCCAGCGGTCGCCAGAAGCGCCTGACCACGGGGCGCGCCCGCAATACCGCGCCGCGCTGGTCCAACCTGGGTGAGTATTTCGCGTACTCGACCACCCAGCGCAACGGCCGCGACACGGATATCCATATCTTTGACATGGCCAGCGGCGAGAGCCGGCCGGTGCTCGAGCAGGAGGGCCTGTGGTATGCGCTGGACTGGTCGCCGGACGACAGCCAGTTGCTGGTGTTGCGCTATGTTTCCGTGGCCGAGTCTTATCCGCACATACTCGACCTGGAAACCGGGGAGCTGACGTTGTTCCGCTCCAGCCTCTATTCCGTGTCGTTCGGCACGGCGCGCTTCTCAAGGGATGGCCGTGGCATCTACTACACCTCCGACGAGGACAGCGAGTTCCGCCATCTGCGCTACCACGACCTGAGAACCGGTGACAGCCGCCTGTTGTCCGGCGACATTCCGTGGGACGTCACGGGATTCGCGCTGTCGCAGGACGGCCGCTACCTGGCATTCGTGGTCAATGCCGACGGGCGTTCTGAGATTCACCTGCGCGCCATCCGCGGCTGGCGCGAGGTGCGTGTGCCGATCCTGCCGATGGGCGTCGTGCGGGGCATAAGCTTTTCCGAGGACGGCTGGCGCATCGGCTTCACGTTGAATTCCCCGCGCAGCCCGGGCGACGTCTACTCGTTCCGGGTCGGCGAGACGCGGCTGACCAAGTGGACGGAGAGCGAGGTCGGTGGATTACCCACCGAGAATTTCGTCAACCCAAGACTGATCCGCTACCCCACTTTCGACTCCGAGGGCGGCGCCGAAGCGCAGCAAGAATTTCCGGAGGAGGGCCAGGCGCAGGCGTCGGCGGAGCCCGCCGCGTCGCAGCCGCGTCGCCCGCCGCTTGCGCCCCGAACCATTCCCGCTTTCTACTATCGACCCCCCGGTCCCGGCCCGCATGCGGTGCTGATTCTCATGCATGGCGGCCCTGCCAGCCAGGCACGGCCGACCTTCAACCCGGTGTTGCAGTACTGGGTGAATGAGCTTGGATTGGCGGTGATCGCGCCCAACGTGCGCGGCTCCACCGGCTATGGCGCCACCTTCAAGAGCCTGGACAACGGCCGCCTGCGCGAGGATTCCGTGCGCGACGTCGGCGCGCTGCTGGACTGGATCGAGGCGCAGCCGGAACTGGACGCGAGCCGCGTCGGCATCATCGGCGGTTCTTACGGCGGTTACATGGTGATGGCCGCGCTGATTCACTATGGAGAGCGGCTGCGCGCCGGCATCAACGTCGTTGGGATCAGCAATTTCGTCACCTTCCTCGAGAATACGCGCGACTATCGGCGCTATCTGCGCCGCGAGGAATACGGCGACGAGCGCGATCCGGAAATGCGCGCATTCCTGGAATCCATTTCGCCGACCACTCACGCCCACCGCATCAACCGGCCGTTGTTCATCGCGCAGGGTGCCAATGACCCGCGCGTGCCACAGTCCGAGGCGGACCAGATGGTGGAGACCATCCGTCGTCACAACGGCGATGTCTGGTACTTCCTGGCCCGGGACGAGGGGCACGGCTTCCGCAAGAAGAGCAACCGTGACTACTACAACAATGCCGTCGTGCTGTTCCTCCATCAGCACCTGCTGAATTCTTTCCCGGCGCCGGGCGTGCTGCCGGAGATCCCGCTGCTGGAGGAGGTTGAGGCCGATGCGGTGGGCGAGGCGCCGCTGGAGCCGCCTACCGAAGTCGGCCCGGAGGAACCGATGGACCCGGTGCCGGAACCGCCCGAGGACTTCTCCGCCGATCCCGAAATCTCTGCCGAAGGGGAGGGTGATGCCTTGATGCATTCGCCTCTCGAGTCGCCCACCGGGGACGCGCCGGAGGAGCCGATGGACCCGGTGACTGAACCGCACAACGGCTGAAACGCAGAGTCTCTTCACCTGCTTCGAACCTTGGGGGATACCTGATGAGCACGCTGGGCCTGATGCAGCATTCGCCGCTGCTGATTTCTTCCCTGCTCGTGCATGCCGAGCGGCATCATGGCGAGCAGGAAGTCGTCTCGCGCCGCGTCGAAGGGGACATTCATCGCACAAACTACCGGGAAGTGGCCGCGCGTGCCCGGCGCATGGCAAATGCGCTGGCGGCCCTCGGCGTCATGCCGGGGGAGCGTGTCGGCACCATCGCCTGGAACGGCTACCGCCACCTCGAGCTCTATTACGCTGTGTCCGGCTCCGGCGCGGTGCTGCACACCATCAATCCCCGCCTGCATCCCGACCAGGTCGTGTACATCCTCGACCATGCCGAGGACCGGGTGCTGTGCTTCGACCTGAGCTTCCTGCCGATCATCCAGGCCATCGCCGGTCGCGTCGCGACGGTCGAGACCTTCGTCGTCATGACCGATCGGGCGCACATGCCTGCGGACACGGGGATTCCGAACCTGCTGTGCTACGAGGACCTGGTCGAGGGCCAGGACGACCAGTACGAGTGGCCGGTGTTCGACGAGAACTCAGCCTCGACCTTGTGCTACACCTCGGGCACCACGGGCAATCCCAAGGGCGTGCTCTACAGCCATCGCTCGACCTTGCTGCACAGCTTCGTCGCTGCGCTCCCGGATGCGCTCAACATCTCGGCGAATGACGTGGTCCTGCCCGTGGTGCCGATGTTCCACGTCAATGCCTGGGGCCTGCCGTACGTCGCCTGCGTGGTGGGCGCGAAAATCGTCTTCCCCGGTCCGGCGCTCGACGGGCCCTCGCTCTACGAGTTGTTCGAGACAGAGAAAGTCACGATTTCCGCCGGCGTCCCCACCGTCTGGCAGGGCCTGCTGGCCCACACCGATCAGCATGGCCTGAAGTTCTCCACCATGCGGCGCACGGCGATCGGCGGTTCGGCCTGCCCGCCCGCGATGCTGCGGAAGTTCGAGCTGGAGTACGACGTGCAGGTGCTGCATGCCTGGGGCATGACCGAGACCAGCCCGCTCGGCACGGCCGGTGCCCTGAAGCCCAAGCACCTTGCACAAAGCCCGGAGTCGCGCCTGGCAGTGAAGGCCAGGCAGGGCCGCGCGGTGTTCGGCGTGGACATCAAGATCGTCGCTGCGGACGGCAAGGATGCGCCCTGGGATGGCGCAACCTCCGGTGACCTCTACGTGCGCGGTCCCTGGGTGATCGCCAGCTATTTCAAGGGCGCGGGCGGAGATCCGCTGGTGGACGGCTGGTTCCCCACCGGTGACGTCGCGAACATCGATCCCGACGGCTACGTGCAGATCACCGATCGCAGCAAGGACGTGATCAAGTCCGGTGGCGAATGGATCGGCTCGATCGAGCTGGAGAATATCGCCATGTCGCATCCCGCCGTGGCCATGGCGGCCTGCATCGCCGCCAGGCACCCGAAGTGGGACGAGCGCCCCCTCTTGGTCGTCATGAAGAAGCCGGAGCAGGATGTGAGCAAGGACGAGCTGCTGGCGTTCTTCGAGGGTCGCGTCGCGAAGTGGTGGGTTCCGGATGACGTGGTCTTCGTCGCTGCGATTCCGCTCGGCGCCACCGGCAAGATGCTCAAGCACAAGCTGCGGGAGCAGTTCAGGGACTACCGCTTGCCGACCGCCTGAACGAATTCCGGGCTGCGGCCGCCGCCTAGAACCAGCCCAGCACGAGCCCCGGCAGCACGCCGATCAGCAGCACGGCTGCCAGCATCAGCACCGCCGCGGTCCGCGCGATCCCGGTGGCTGGCACCGTCTCGCTGCGTGCGGGCGCCGGGCTCATGAACAGGTACTGGATCACGCGCAGGTACAGGTAGATGCCGAGATAGCTTGCGACCAGGCCGAGCACCGCGACCATGACCCAGCCGGCTTCCATCACGGTGCTGAAAATCAGGAACTTGGCGACGAAGCCGGGGAAGGGCGGGATGCCGGCGAGCGACAGCATGGCAATGGCGATCAGGATCGCCGCCAGCGGCGAGCGATGGTAGAGGCCCTTCAGCGCCTCGAGCCGATCACGCTGGCCGTCCGGCCCCGTCGGCAGGCAGGCCAGGGCGAGGGTGGTCGTGAGCCCGTAGACGAGCACGTAGAAGGCCATGGCCTCGAAGCGGCCCTCCGGCGCGCCGAGCAGGGCGAAGAACAGGTAACCGGCATGGGCGATGGAGGAATAGGCGACGAGGCGACGGAAACCCTGCTGGCGCATCGCGACGAGATTGCCCCAGGCCATCGACGACAAGGGCAGCGCCACCAGCACGCCGACCAGGGCCGGCCCCGCCGGGGCTGCGCCGAACAGGCGCACGAGCGCGAGGACCACCGCGCCCTTGACGACGGTGGCCATGAATGCGGTGACCGGCACCGTGGCGCCCTCGTAGGCGTCCGGCGCCCAGGCATGGAACGGGACGATCGCGGCCTTCAGCATGAAAGCGGCCACCACCAGGACCACCGCGCCCTGCGCCAGGATGTCGTCGGCCGCCAGCGCGGTTCTGAAATCACCCACTGCCAGGCCGCCGGTAGCGCCCAGGGTCAGCGACAGGCCCATCAGCAGGACGGCGGTGCCGACGCCGCCGATCACCAGGTACTTCATTGCGGCCTCGGCGCTTTCCGGCCGCTGGTAGCCGAGCACCACGAGGGCATAGAGCGGCAGGGACAGGATCTCGAGGCCGAAGAACAGCAGCAGGAGGCTGTCCGCGGACATCATCAGGAACGCGCCGTACAGCGACGCGAGCAGCAGCATCGCGAAGCGGCTGTCGAGGCGCTCGGCGCGCGTGAGCAGCAGCACGGGCAAGGTGAGCCCCGCGAGCAGCGCCTTCGCCGCGAGCCCCTCGGCGTCCACCGAGAAGTGGCCGGGGAAGGGGGCGCCGGTGTGCCCCGTGCTGTAAAGCCAGGCGGCCGCGCCCGTGGCCGCCAGCACGGTGACGAGAGCCGTCATGAACGGGTCCCGCGGCCGGTCAGAGAGCAGGTCGGTGACCAGGATCACCAGGATGCCAAGCAGCAAGAGGTGCTCGGGCAGGGCGGCAAGTAACAGGCCTTCCGGTGTCATTGTCCGAGCCCCCGTTTCTGTGCGGGCAGCACCCGGTCCTGGTACTCGATCGCCGCCTGCTCCGTTTTGCGCAGGAAGTCATTGGGATACAGGCCGATGTAGAAGATCGCCACGACCACGAGCGCGAGGATGCTCCACTCGCGCCGGTCGAGGTCGCGCAGGCCGGCGACCGGCGCCCGCGCCTCGCCGAACAGCAGGCGCCTTGCGAGCCGCAGCATGTACAGCGCCCCGAGCACGATGCCGAGCACCGCGAGCGACGCGAGCACGAGCGGGTAGGTCACGCCTTGCTCGAACTGCGGCCAGGCCGCGTGGAATGCGCCGAGCAGCACCAGGAATTCGCCGGTGAAGCCGCTGGTGGTCGGCAGGCCGATGGACGCGAGGGTGAGGATCATGAAGAACACGGAGTAGACAGGCAGCAGGCGCGCGAGTCCGCCGTAGGCGGCCAGGTCGCGGCTATGGCAGCGCTCGTAGAGCATGCCGACCATGAGGAACAGCCCGCCCGCCACGAGCCCGTGGCTGACCATCTGGATGATCGCGCCCTGGATGCCGAGCAGGTTGTAGCTGACCAGGCCCAGCATCACGTAGCCGAGGTGGCTGACCGATGAGTAAGCGATGATCTTCTTGATGTCGTCCTGCACCAGCGCGAGGCCCGCGCCGTACAGGATGCTCACCACCGCGAGCGTCATGATCAGCGGCGTCGCCAGCTGGGTGGCCTCCGGGAACAGCGGGAAGCCGAGCTTCACGAAGCCGTAGGTGCCCATTTTCAGCAGCACGCCGGCCAGGATTACCGAGCCGACGGTCGGCGCCTCGACGTGGGCGTCGGGCAGCCAGGTGTGCAGCGGCATCATCGGGACCTTGATCGCGAATGACAGGCCGAAAGCCGCGAGCAGCCAGGTCTGCGTGGAGACGGGCAGGTCGAGCGCATACAGGTCCGCGAACGCGAACGACGGCGCCCCGGTCGAGCTCAGCACGAAATAGCCGAGGTAGATCACGGCGGCCAGCATCAGGATGCTGCCGAACGCCGTGTAGAGGAAGAACTTCAGGGTCGCATAGATGCGCCGCTCGCCGCCCCACATGCCGATCATCAGGAACATCGGGATGAGCATGGCTTCCCAGAACACGTAGAACAGGAACAGGTCCTGGGCCAGGAAGGCGCCGATCATCGTGAACTGCAGGAACAGCAGCAGGCCGTGGAACAGCTTCACGTCGCGGGTGATCGAGCTGAACGCGCTGGCGACCACCAGCGGCCCGAGGAACGCGGTCAGCAGCACGAGCAGCAGGTTCAGGCCGTCCATGCCGACGTGGTAATGCACGCCCCAGGCGGCGATCCACGGCACGCGGGTCTCGAACTGCAGCCCAGGCACCCGCGCCTCGAACTGCAGGTACAGCCACAGGGCGAGCACCAGTTGCAGGATCATCACGAGCATCGACAGGCCGCGTACCAGGTCGTCTCGCGGCCGTGGCAGGGCCAGCAGCACGGCCCCGCCGAGCACCGGCAGAAACAGGATGACGTTCAGCAGGATGGCGTCAGACATGGTGCCACGCCCACATGAGCACGACGAACAGGCCCAGCAGGATCATCCAGGCATAGCTCTGCAGGCTGCCGGCGTGGACCCGGGCGAGGACGGCGGCCCCGCGCCGCGCGAGCGCGGCCAGGCCGTGCAGCGAGCCGTCCAGCAGGATCCGGTCGCCCAGGCGGAGGAACACCCGGTCCGACACCCAGCGCCAGGGTCTCGCCAGAGAGCGGTCGTACAGTTCGTCCACGAAGTACTTCCCTGCCAGCACGTGATGCAGGCGACTGAAGCGCGCCTGCAGGACCTCGGCCCGCCGGCCGCCGTCGCGGTAGAGATAGGCCGCGCCGGCGAGCCCCAGCAGCGCGAGGAAGATCGCGAAGCCGATCTGCCCCCAATGCAGCGCCGCCGAGTCGAAACGTTCCGGCGGCAGCGGCAGCAGTTCCGACAGGTAATCCGGCAGCGCGAAATAGCCCGCAAACACCGAGAATGCCGCGAGCACCACCAGCACACCGGTCATGACGGGCGGCGACTCGTGCACGTGGTGCTCCGCTTCGGGCCTCAGGCGCGATTCGCCGAGGAACACCAGCCAGAGCAGGCGGAACATGTACAGCGCCGTCATGAGGGCGGTCAGCGAGCCGAGCGCCCAGAGCCAGACGGCGCCGCCCTGTCCGCTGGCGAGCGAGTACCAGAGGATCGCGTCCTTCGAGTAGAAGCCCGACAGCAGGGGTATGCCCGCGATGGCCGCGGTGGCGATCGCGAAGGTTCCGAACGTCCACGGGATGCGGCGCGCGAGTCCGCCCATGCGGCGGATGTCCTGCTCGCCGCTGAGCGCATGGATCACGCTGCCCGCGCCGAGGAACAGGCAGGCCTTGAAGAAAGCGTGCGTGAACACGTGGAAGATCGCAATCCCGTAGGCGCCGACGCCGACGGCCAGGAACATGAAGCCGAGCTGGGAGACGGTCGAGTAGGCGAGGACCTTCTTGATGTCGGTCTGCACGATGGCGATGCTCGCCGCGAAAAAGGCGGTGAGCACGCCGATCACGGCGATCACTGTCGAGGCGTCCGGGGCCGCGATGTACACGCCCGAGAGCCGCGCGACCAGGTAGACGCCCGCGGTGACCATGGTGGCGGCATGGATCAGGGCTGAGACCGGCGTGGGACCCGCCATCGCGTCGGGCAGCCAGACGTGCAGCGGAATCTGCGCGGATTTCCCGGTGGCGCCGATGAACAGCAGGATCCCTGTGGCCGTCGCGATCCCGGCGGGCACGAGGCCGTTGCTGAAGGCTGTCTGGATCGCGTCCGTGTCCAGCGTGCCGAGGGTGGTGAAGATGAGGAACATGCCGAGCAGGAAGCCGGCGTCACCGACGCGATTGGTCAGGAAGGCCTTGCGCCCGGCGCGGGCCTTCTCCACGTCGTCGAACCAGAAACCGATCAGCAGGTAGGAGGCCAGGCCGACACCCTCCCAGCCGACGAACAGCACCAGCAGCGAGCGCCCGAGCACCAATAGCAGCATGAAGAACAGGAACAGGTTCAGGTAGGCGAAATAGCGCGCGTAGCTCGCGTCGCCCTTCATGTAGCCGGTGGAATACACGTGAATCAGGGCGCCCACGCCGGTGATGATGAGGGTCATCAGCACGCTCAGGCGGTCGAGGTAGAAGGCGACCTCGAACGGGAAGTCGCCGACCCGGGCCCAGGTGAACACGGTCTCGATGATCGGCTCGCCGCCGCCGGACTCGAGCAGCCACCAGGCGCGCAGTGTGACCAGGAAGGCGAGGGCGGGCAGACCGCAGCCGACGAGGCTCACGAAGCCGGGGCCGAGGCGGCGCCCCAGCAGCCCGTTCAACAGGAAACCGGCGAACGGCAGCAGGACCAGCAGGGTCAGGAGTCCGATCATGCGCTCATCCCTTCAGGCCCCCGTAGGCGCCCGGGTCCAGGGAGTGTCCCGCGCGCACCAGCAGCAGCAGGATCGGCACCGCGATCGCGATCTCGGCCGCCGCCACGACGAAGACGAGGAACACCAGCACCGCGCCGGCCTCCGCGCCGACCATCTGCGTGAACACCGCCAGGCTCAGGATCACGCCGTTGAGCATCAGCTCCAGGAACATCAGTATGACGAGCAGGTTGCGCCGGACGATGACCCCGACCAGTCCCAGGGTGAACAGCAGTCCGGAGACCGCGAGCAGGAAGGTGGTGTCAGCCATGGTCCCTCTTGGCCTCCGTGGCGGCCTGAGCATACGACCTGCGCCGGATCTCGAGCACCGCGCTGGCGGCGATCTCGGCGACCAGCAGCAGCACCGCCGCGAGCGCAAAGTACAACCAGAAGCGATCCATGAAGGCCCGCGCGAACGGGCCGATGGAGAACAGCTCCCCGGCGGAAGCGCTGGCGGCGGAGATGGGCTCGCCCCGGAGCAGGCCGCTCAGCAGCACGCCGCCGAGCAGCACGAGGCCGATCGCGCCCGCCACAAGCAGCGGGGAGAAGCGTTCCGTGAAGGAACGATCGCGGGTGTCCAGCAGCATGATCGCGTACACCATGAAGACCATCACCGCGCCGACGTAGACCAGCACCTGGAAGATCGCGATCACGTGCAGCCCGAGCTGGGCGTAGATCGCGGCCAGCGAGAGCATGGTGCCGATGAGCGCCAGCGCCACGCGCATCGGGTGGCGCAGGAAGAACATCGCCACGGCGCCCAGCACGGCGCCCAACGCGAATACCGACATGAAGAAGGTCTCGATCATTGCTTGCTCGCCGGCGGATCGGTGTCGGTTGACGGAGCGCCGTCGCCCTTGGCCGGGCGGGGCGGATAAGGCTTGGCCGGATCGCGGGCCGGCTGCCAGTTGAGCAGTTCCTGTTTGCCCAGCCACATGCCGTCGCTGCGGTCAGTCACCGTCAGGCCGGGCACGTCGGGGACCATCCTGATCGCATCCTCCGGGCAGGCCTCCACGCAGAACCCGCAGAAGATGCAGCGCGAGTAGTCGATCTCGAAGCGGATCGGAAACTTGGGATGCGCGGGATCGTCCGGGTCGAAGCCGGCCTCGATCTCGATCACCCGTGCCGGACACACGGTCGCGCACAGGTTGCAGGCGATGCACTGGGGCCGCCCGTCTTCACGCTGCGTGAGCACATGCTTGCCACGGTTGTGCGCGGCGAAGTCGGCGCGTTTCTCTTCGGGATAGTAGGAGGTGAGCGCGCCCTTGCGGCCGGTGATCCAGCGCCCCATGTTGCGCACGAAGACGCCGCCGGTGATGGAGAACCCGCGCACCACCTCGAAGATGTACGCGCGCTCCCACCAGTTCAGGCGGGGCTCGTTCCAGTACTTCTTGCGCCGGTCGATCACGGGTTTCATGCGCCGGCTCCAAGCGCCCAGACCGCGATCGCGGTCACGATGAGGTTGATCATGGCCAGCGGCAACAGGAAGCGCCACGCGAAGCTCAGCAACTGGTCGTAGCGGAAGCGGGGCAGCGACCAGCGCACGAGGATCAGGAAGCTGCACATCAGGAAGACCTTCACCCAGAACACCGTGATCTGGAGGATGACCACGAGCAGGTGGGGCATCGCCACCTCGAGGCCGCCCGGCAGCAGCAGCCCCGCGTCGTTCATGTAGGGCAAGTTGTAGCCGCCGAGGAACAGCGTCGTGAACAGCGCCGCGATGATCGCGATATGGATGAACTCGGCGAACATGAACAGCCCCATCTTCATGGCGCTGTACTCTGTGAAATAGCCCGCAATCAGCTCGGACTCCGCCTCGGGCAGGTCGAAGGGGATGCGCTGGTTCTCGGCCTGCGCGGCCACGAGGAACAGGATCGCCGCGAACGGCTGCAGGAAGATGCCCCAGGCCGGCAGGAAGCCGAACAACATGCCGGACTGCTGCTCCACGATGTTGCCCAGGTTCACCGTGCCATAGATCAGGATCAGGCCGATCACGGTGAGGCCGATCACGAGCTCGTAGGAAATCATTTGCGAGCCGGCGCGCACGGCGCCGAGCAGCGAGAACTTGTTGTTGGACGACCAGCCCGCCAGCATCGCGCCGATCACGGCGATGCCGCCCAGCGCAAACACCACCAGCAGCCCGGCATCCAGCGGCGCCACCTGGAGCTGGTACACGCGCTCGCCAAAAAAGCCCGCCGCGCCTTCGCCAAACAGCGCGCCTGGCTCGAGCCGCCCCCCGAATGGAATCACGGAGAACACCGCCAGCACCGGCACGAAGGCCAGCCATGGGGCGAGGGCATAGGCGACGCGATCGTAGGCCTGCGGCCGCCAGTCTTCCTTCAGCATCATCTTCAGGCCGTCGGCCAGGCCGTGGAACAGGCCCCACCACACGATCTTCGCCTGGGTGAAGGGGATGCGGATGTACGCGCGGTTGGCGCCGATGCGATCGGACATGATCGCCGCCTGCTTGCGCTCGACCCACGTCAGGATCAGGCCCAGCGTCATCAGCATCAGCACCGCGTAGACGATGAAAACGCCGTGTACGACCAGGTCCTGGATCATGCGGCGCCCTCGCTCGAGCTGGCCAGCCGCGGCAACAGCGTCTCGGCGTCGGCTACGCCCGCGGGCCGCTCATGCACGGGCTCAAAGCCGCTGACCACCCCCTCGAAGTTGGTGTAGTGGCCGCGCCGCTCGGTCTGGATGCTGAGCGGAATGAAGACGTCGGCGGACCCGTTCTCGGGCAGCAGCCACGCCCCCATGAACAGGATCTTCGCGCCCCGGGGCAGCTCGCCGAACTCGACCCCCTCGCCCCAGGCGAGCACCAGGTCGGTGTCCTCCGGAAAAATCACGGGGCGCGTTCCGAACAGCGCCTGCGCGGCCCGGGTGTTGGGATTCTTGTCGGCGCGGATGAGCAGTTCGTCCGCGATGACCTCGCCGTCTGCGGCGACGCGGTCGGACTTGACGAAAGTGTCAAAGACGTCGCCGAGCGAGGCCTTGAAAGCCTCGAGCTCCTCGTTCGAGGCGGCGCTCGAGACCAGCGCCACTGGGCGCTGTGCCGCCTGGATCAGCGCGCGGGCCGCCTCGACGGCTTCGTCGATGGCGACCGCACGGCCCTTGAGCATGGCCTGCTCGGCGCGCGGGCGCTCCAGCCACTTCGCCATGTCGCGGCCCCAGTTGCAGATCCAGTAGTCGTTCACCGCGGGATTCTCCAGCGGCGTGACCCGCAGGATGCGCTCGTTCTGCCTGGCGTCCAGCGTTTTCAGCCGCCACTCGGGCTTGCGGCGCCAGAGGTTCACCGTGCAGCCGCGCTCGCAGCCCGGGCAGACCGAGGGGGCGGGCTCGAGGTACCACACGCGCGCCTGGTACATGAAGTCGCGCGACAGCAGCGCGCCCACGGGGCACAGGTCGATGACGTTGTCGGAATATGGATCCTCGTCGAGCGAGTGGCCCTCGGCGGGGCGCAGCAGCGAGTGGTCAGCGCGATTCTCGATGCCCAGCACGTTGGACTTCGAGATCTCGCGGGTGAAGCGCACGCAGCGCGAACAGAGGATGCAGCGCTCGTTGTCGAGCACGATGCGGCTCGAGAGATTGAAGAATTTCGTCGTGTGGAGCTTCGGGTCGGGCGTCTGCCGCGGTGCGCCGCTGTGCTCGTAGTGGTAGTCCTGCAAGGCGCATTCCCCGGCCTTGTCGCAGATGCCGCAATCCACCGGGTGATTCAGCAGGATGAACTGCAGCATGGCCTTGCGCTGCGCGCGCACGGCGTCGGAGTCCGTCAGCACCCGCATGCCCGCCTTCACCGGCATATTGCAGGCGATGTCCGTCCAGCCGTCGCCCTCGAGCTCCACCATGCAGATGCGGCAGTTGCCCGCCACCGAGAGGGCCGGGTGCCAGCAGAAATGCGGAATATGAAAGCCGTGTGCCAGCGCGACCTTGAGCACCGTGTCGTGCCCGAGCGTGTCCACTTCCTGCCCGTTGATGAAGATTACAGGCATTCAAGTCTTCCTTCGTGCATGGAGCGCTTGTGCTCGATGAAGTACTCGAACTCGTCACGGAAATTGTCGAGGATCGCGGTGGCTGCATAGCCGGCCGCGTCGCCGAGGCCGCAGATGGTGGTGCCGTCGTTGGCGCGCGAGATCTGGTATAGCGTCTCGATGTCTTCCGGGCGTCCCTGGCCGTTCACGATGCGATCGATCACGCGGTGCATCCAGCCCATGCCGTCCCGGCAAGGGGTGCACTGCCCGCAGGACTCGTGATGATAAAAGCGCAGCATGATCTGCAAGAGCCGCACCATGCAGGTCCCCTCGGCGATCAGGATCATGCCGCCCGAGCCCATCGACGAGCCGATCGCCGCCAGCGCCTCGTGGGCCAGGAGGAGGCCGTCAGGATCGTTCGCAGTCATGATTCCGGCAGCCTTGCCGGTGAGGATCTGGGAAGAGATTCCGCCCGGGATGACGGCCTTCACGGCTCTTCCGCCGGCCACGCCGCCGCAGTCCTCGTGCACGAACTTGCCCCACGGATAGCCGAGTTCGACCTCGTAGACACCGGGCCGCACGACGTGCCCGGAAATCGAGATCAGTCGAGTGCCGGGGCTCTTGGGCGTGCCGATCTCGCGGAAAGCCTGTGGGCCATTGCGCATGATCCAGGCAATGTTCGACAGCGTCTCCACGTTGTTCACGATCGTGGGCAACTGGTACAGGCCCCGCACCGTCATGCGCGGCGGACGGTTGCGCGGGTAGGCCCGCGTGCCCTCGATCGAGCCGAGCAGCGAGGACGCCTCGCCGCAGACGTAGGCGCCGGCGCCGCGGAACACGAACAGGTCGGAGGAGAAGCCGCTGCCGAGGATGCTCGCGCCGAAATAGCCAGCCGCGTAGGCTTCTTCCACGGCGGCGGCGAGGCGTCGCCACGGGTGGTCGTATTCCCCGCGGATGTAGATGAAGGAGTGGCGCACGCCGAGCGCGTAGCTCGCGAGGAGCATGGATTCAAGCAAGGTGTGGGGCGTGTTCTCCAGCACCCAGCGGTCCTTGAAGGTGCCGGGCTCGCCCTCGTCGGCGTTGGCGATCAGGTAATGCGGCAGGCCGTCGTCGAGGTTGATGCCCTGCCACTTGCGTCCTGCCGGGAACGCGGCGCCCCCGCGACCCTGCAGGCCGGAGTCCATGACGGTCTGCGTCACCTCCGCGGGCTTGAGCTCGCGCAGCGCCTTCTCCAGCGCCTGGTAGCCGCCGCGGGCACGATACGCTGCCAGCGTGTGCGAAGTCGGCGTGACCTCGAAGTCCATGAGAACCTTGCGGCCTGTCATCTCAGTCCAGCCCTTCCAGCAGCGCGTCCACCGCTGCCGGGTCGAGATTCTCGTGATGGATCCCGTTGACCATCAGGACCGGAGCTGTGCCGCACGAGCCCAGGCATTCCACGGTGGACAGGGTGTAGCGACCGTCCTCCGTCGTCTCGCCCGGCTTGATCCCGAGGCGGCCCGCCAGCTGCTCGAGGAGCCGCTCGCTGCCGCGCATCGAGCAGGAGACGTTGCGGCAGCACTCAAGGTGCCAGCGCCCGATCGGCTTGCGGCGCATCATGCCGTAGAAGGACAGCACCTCGTCGATCTGGATGCGCGGGACGCCCAGATACTCGACCAGGCCGGCGATATCCTGCTCGGCGATGAAGCCGCGATCCTCCTGGATGCGATTCAGGCACGGGACCAGCAGGGTGGCGTCGTGGCCCGGCGGCAGCCTGGCCTTGAGTCGGTCGAATTCTGGTATCAGGTGCCTCACCGGTCACACTCTCCACCGATCATGTTGATGGTGCCGAAGGTTGCGACCATGTCCGCCAGCTGGTAGCCCTCCAGCATCCGGTGCAGGCCGCCCATGTGCACGAAGCTGGGTGCGCGCACGTGGACCTTCCAGGGCGTGCCGCTGCCGTCGCTGACGAGGTAGAAGCCCAGTTCGCCGTTGGCCGCCTCGTGGGCGAGATAGATCTCCCCGGGCGGGACCTGGGGCCCGTCCATCACCAGCTTGAAATGGTTGATGAGGGACTCGATCTCGCTGTAGACAAGCGGCTTCTCCGGGAAGCTGCAGCGACGGTCATCGACATTGATCGGACCCTCCGGCAGCAGCTCGATCAATTGCCGGATCATGTAGACCGACTCGTCCATCTCGCGCATGCGCACGTAATAGCGGTCGTAGTTGTCGCCCTTGATGCCGACCGGCACCTCGAAGTCGAGCTCGGCATAGGCGAGGTAGGGCGTGTCCTTGCGCAGGTCGCGCGGCACCCCGGTCGAGCGCAGGATCGGGCCGGTGAAGCCCCAGTGGATGGCGTCCGCCGTGCTCAGCACGCCGACGTCGCGGCTGCGGTCGATGAAGATGCGGTTGCGGTCGAGCAGGCCGTGGACGCGGCCGACATAGACCTCGTACTCGTCGAGGATCTGTTCCAGGCGCTCGATCCAGCCCGCGGGCAGGTCGTGCGCCAGCCCGCCGATCCGCCCGTAGCTGTGCGTGACGCGCGCGCCGGTGAGATCTGCGAGATGCTCGTACATGTAGTCGCGGATGGTCATCAGGTAGAGGAACGCGGTCATTGCGCCCATCTCCATCACCGCGGCTGCGATGCAAGTGATGTGGTCCACGACGCGGGAATATTCCGACAGCAGCGTGCGCAGGTAGCGCGTGCGTGGCGTGATCTCGACGCCCATCAGGGTCTCGACCGCGTCGCAGTAGGCGAAATCGTTGATCAGCGCCGAACAGTAGTTCAGGCGATCGACGTAGGGGATCAAGGTGTGCCAGGTGTGCGCCTCGCATTCCTTCTCGAAGCCCCGGTGCAGGTAGCCGCAGTGCACGTCGGTACGCACCAGCCGCTCGCCGCTCAGCTCGGCGATGATCTGCAGCGTGCCATGTGTGGCCGGATGCGACGGCCCGATGCTCACGATCACGCCGTCCTCGGTGGAGGGACTGTCGAACGCCGGGCGCACCGGGCTGGGCAGGGCCTCGTCCGGCGCTACGACCTTGGGCTCCAGTCCGTGTGTGCTCATGTCCGGTATCGCACCAGTGGTTGTTCGCGTTCCTTCGGGTAGTCCTTGCGCAGCGGATGGCCCTCGAAGCCCTCGTACAGCAGGATCGGCCGCAGGTCGGGATTGCCGTGGAACTTGATGCCGTACATCTCGTGGCACTCGCGCTCCATGAAGCCGGCCGAGCCGAACAGGGACACCAGCGAGTCGACGACCGGCTCCTCCTCGGACACCGTCGTCTTCAGTCGCACCCGCACATGGTCGCGAGTCGAGTAGAAGTGGTACACGACGTCGAAGCGCGGCTTGCGCTCGGGCCAGTCGACCGCGGTCACGTCGAGGAACAGGTCGAAACCGAACTCGTCCTTCAGCCGGGTCGCGATGGCGAGCACGTCCTCGCGCGGCAGTGCTACCGCGAGCAGCCCGTGAGCGAAGTTCGCCTCCAGGCCATCCGCAACCAGTTTCTCCCGCAGGGCCTCGAGCTTCTCCGCGCCGCTCATCAGAACTTGTCCGTGAGAATCGGGTGGCGGGCGCTGGCGATCTTGTCCTGCAGCTGCATGATGCCGTCGATGACCATCTCGGGGCGCGGCGGACAGCCGGGGATGTAGACGTCCACCGGGATGATCGTGTCGATGCCCTGCAGGGTCGCATAGTTCCGGTAGAAGCCGCCGCTGGTGGCGCATACGCCGAAGGCCATGACCCACTTCGGCTCGCACATCTGCTCGTAGACCTTCTTGAGGATCGGCGCCTGCTTGTGGGCGATGGTGCCGACCACCATGAGCAGGTCGGACTGGCGCGGCGAGAAGCGCGGCAGGGCTGCGCCGAAACGGTCGGTGTCGTAGATCGTGGAGCTCACCGACATGAACTCCATGGCGCAGCAGGCTGTGACGAAGGGGTAGGGGAAGATCGAGAATTTGCGCGCCCAGCCGACAAGCTCGTCCTTCTTCGTGGTGAGGAACTCGAAGCTTCCGGTTTTCTCGCTCGGTGAATTCACGCGCGCACTTCCTCCAGCAAACCGGACTTCCAGACGTACCACACCAGCAGCATCAGCAGCAGCAGGAAGAACCCGCAGACCAGGAGGAGGGTGCCCGTCAGCGGCTGCGCGCCCAGCGCCCAGAGAAAGAGGAACACCGTCTCCAGCTCGAACAGGATGAATACCACCGCGATGCCGTAATACTTGACCGACACCGCCTTGACGTTGACCTGGTCGATCGGCACGGCGCCGCACTCAAAGGGCTCGAGCTTCATGGCGCTGGCCTTTGGCTTCGGGCCTAGCCAGCGGTTCATCAACAGGGTCACGCCTACGAAACCGAGAATGGCGATGAGATAGAGCAGGAATATGGCATACGGATTCACGATGACAGCGCTCGCTCTCGTTTGCTGCGACCGGCCCGTTTGGTCGGTCTGCCGCAAAAAAACGCCCGCATATCCTGGAGGTAGATCGGGCGTTGATTTGTACAGGTTATTAGTCTAAAGCAGTTGCCTTTGCCGTTCCAGATCAGGTGGCGTGAGGTGTCGAGCCCGGAGGCACGCAACGACTTCCCAGTGCAGGCCCCCTCCAATACCAAGCAGCGAGCGACTTGCATATCCGCACAAATACCAAGAGTGCGCTGATCATCCGGCTCCTGGCGCAATGAGGCCGTGCACCAGGGAGTGCCGGAGGCCTGCCGTCTGCTAACATCACTTCGTTATCTGTTCGTGCGACAGACGGCGGGTCGCCGCCCGTCGCACTCACGTCCTGGAGGATGTCATGAACCATGTTTCCCGCTTCGCCTCGGCCGTGTTGACGCTCGCTGGTATCGCGGTGCTTGCGGGCTGCGCAACAGGCCCGACGATTCGCAGCCAGGTGAACCCGTCCGCAGATCCGTCCTCCTACGAGACGTTCGCCTTCTTCTCGCCCCTGGCCACTGATCGCGCCGGTTACGAGTCCGTGCTGACCGCGCGCCTCAAGGATGCGACGCGGCGTAACCTCGAGGCGAAGGGCTACGTGTACGCAGAGTCAGACCCGGATCTGCTGGTGAATTTCTTCGCCAACATCGAGGACCGACAGGAAATCCGCACCTATCCGGCGGCGCCGACCATGGGTGTCGGCTACTACGGGTACCGCACCGGGTACTACGGTGGCTGGGGCGGCTATTACGGCGGCTACCGCGCCACCGAGATCGAGACGGTCAGCTACAAGGCCGGCACCCTGACCATCGACCTGGTGGACCCGGTCGATAAAGTGCTCGTCTGGCAGGGCCAGGCGGAGGGCAGGGTGTCGAGCAAGGCCCGCCAGAATCCGGCGCCGGCCATCGACGCCGTGGTCGCGGAGATCATCGAGCTTCTGCCGGCCCGTGCCGCGCAGTAGCGAGGCGCCCGTCGGCTGCGAGGGTCGCAGCTGTCTCAGCGCACGGGAGGCAACACGCGGGGAACCGACATGAGGCTGTTACAGGAACTTGCCGCCATCACCGTCGCCGTCACTGTTGGCGCCTTCCTGCCGATTGCCAGTGACTCCCCCGCGGCGGATGACACCAGGCAGTCGCCCGGGGACCTGCTGGCCGGCGAAGTCATGGCCGTCGCCTACTCGGGCTTTCGCGAGGGCCAGCATCCGGACCGCGGCGAGGGGGCCGTTAATCCGTCCGCGGCCGAGATCCTCGAGGACCTGGAGATCCTGGTCGCGCACGGCTTCCGGCTGATCCGGCTGTACGACTCGGGCGAGAATTCCGCGGAGACGCTGGCGCTGATCCGTCAACACGATCTGCCGCTCAAGGTCTTGCTGGGCATCTGGCTCGATGCGGAAGTGAGCAACCACGAGGGATGTCCCTGGCTGGACGAGCCGATTCCGGACGCGACCCTGGCCGCCAATGTGCTGCGAAACGAGGCGGAAATCGGGCGTGCCATCGAGCTGGCCGAGCGATTCCCCGCTATCGTCGTGGCCATCAATGTCGGTACAGAAGCATTGGTCGACTGGAACGATCACATGGTGCCGGTCGATCAAGTGATCGGCTATGTCCGGCAGGTCAAGGCGGCGGTGGAGCAACCGGTCACGGTCGCGGACAACTACCTGTGGTGGATACGCGATGGTGCTGCGCTGGCCGCCGAGGTCGACTTCCTCGGCGTACACACCTATCCCCAGTGGGAGGGAAAGACCATCGACGAGGCGCTCGCCTATACGATCGAGAACGTCGAGGGTGTCCGCAGCGCGCTGCCGGGCAAGCCGATTGCGATCCTGGAGGCGGGCTGGGCGACCACTGCCGAGGAGTTCGGCGAGCGCGCCAGCGAGGCGAGCCAGGCGCGCCATTTCCAGGAGCTCCGTGAATGGGCGAGCGCGGAGCATGTGACGGTGTTTTTCTTCGAGGCTTTCGACGAGCCCTGGAAGGGCGATCCGGCACAACCGCTGGGTGCCGAAAAACACTGGGGGCTGTTCTTCGTCGACCGGAGCCCGAAGTACCTGTTCCGGTAACCCGGCGCCGCGCGCATCCCCACTCGGCGGGCAGGCGACGGGCGCCCGCCGCAGCAAGCACGCTAACTCGCGGGCGCTCCGAGGCGAGTGCAGTCCGCCGCAAGGGCCGCGATTCGAGCCCAGTCGCGCGTGTGCAGCGCGTCGGCCGGCGCCATCCACGAGCCGCCGACGGTGATAACGTTGGCCAGCGCCAGGTAGGCTGCGGCGCTGTCCGCGTCGATGCCGCCAGTAGGGCAGAACTTCACCTGCGGAAACGGTCCTGCAAATGCCCGCAGCGCGGCCGTGCCCCCGGCTGCCGCGGCGGGGAAGAACTTGAAGCGCCGATGGCCGTTCGTCAGGCCCCGCATCAGCTCGGTGGCGGTAGCGATGGCCGGCAGGAACGGGATCGGGGCGCCGGCAGCGGCGGCATACAGTTCATCGCTGGCGCCCGGCGAGATCGCGAACATTGCGCCGGCCGCCGCGACCGAATGCAAGTCGCCGGGGTGTAGCACGGTGCCGGCGCCGACCACAGCGCCGGGTACCGCGGCGCGAATGGCGGCGATGGCGGCGAGGGCGACATCGCTGCGCAGCGTGACCTCCAGCACCGGCAGTCCCCCCGCGACCAGCGCGCGTGCCAGGGGGACCGCATCATCGATGCGCTCGATGCTCAGCACCGGCAGCACGGGTGCCCGCGCCAGGAGGGCGTCGAGGGCGGCGGCGCGGCTTTCCGGGGTCCACTGGGTCATGGCGAATCCTCGACAAACAATGCGCACGCGCCTTGCTCGGCGGTGCCTGCATTGCTGCGCAGCACGCCGAACAACTCCCGCCCGAAACCGATGCGATGACTGTCGAGCTCCAGCGGCGCCGGGGTCCGGGCTGCGAGCGCGGTGGCGTCCAGCCCGGTGCTCAGCAGGCCTTGCTCCGCGTCGATGACGATCGGGTCGCCGTCCATGAGCCGGCCGATGGCGCCGCCCCGGGCGGCCTCGGGCACCACGTGAATGGCCGCCAGCACCGTGCCCGAGGCGCCCGACATGCGGCCGTCGGTGAGCAGCGCAACCCGCTGGCCGCGGTCCTGCAGGATCGACAAGGTGGGCGTGAGCTTGTGCAGTTCGGGCATGCCGTTCGCGCTGGGTCCCTGGCCACGAATCACCGCAACAAAATCCCCGTTGAGCGTGCCGGCCTTGAAGGCGTCCAGCAGGGCATCCTGGGAGTCGAAGACCCGGGCCGGGGCGCGAATCGTGCGGTGCTCGGGCGCCACGGCCGATATCTTTACCACGGCCCGGCCGACATTTCCCTGCAGCAGCCGCATCCCGCCCTCGGGCGCAAACGGCGCGGTGACTGGGCGCAGGATGTCTGCGTCCAGCGAGGCCGCCGGCGGGTCGCGCCATTCGAGGCGGCTGCCATCGAGCCAGGGCTCACGGGCCTGGGCGCGCAGATTGCCGCCGTGCACGCAGCGAATGTCCGGGTGGAGCAGGCCCGCGTCGAGCAGCTCGCGGATCAGGAAGCCCATCCCTCCGGCGGCATGAAAGTGGTTCACGTCGGCGCTGCCGTTCGGATAGATGCGGGCGAGCAGCGGCGTGACGCGGGATATCTCGTCGAGATCGCCCCAGTCGATGAGCAGTCCTGCGGCCCGGGCGATGGCCACCAGGTGGATGGCGTGGTTGGTGGAACCGCCGGTGGCGGCGAGGCCGACCATGCCGTTGACGATGGCCTTCTCGTCGATGGTGTGGCCGATCGGCTGGTAATGCTCGCCCAGCGCCGTGATGGCGCAGGCGCGCTCCGTGGCGGCTACGGTCAGGGCGTCCCGGAGCGGGGTGTTCGGGTTGACGAAGGCGGTGCCGGGCATATGCAGGCCCATCACTTCCATCAGCATCTGGTTGGAGTTGGCGGTGCCGTAGAAGGTGCAGGTGCCGGGGCCATGGTACGACTGAGACTCGGCATCGAGCAGCTCCTCCCGGCTGGCCTTGCCCTCAGCGTACAGCTTGCGGATGCGGGCCTTCTCGCGGTTGGGGAGGCCTGAGGGCATCGGCCCGGCCGGGACCAGGATCACGGGCAGGTGGCCGAAGCTCAGCGCGCCGATCAGTAGGCCGGGCACGATCTTGTCGCACACGCCCAGCATCACGGCGGCGTCGAACATGTCATGCGACAGGGATATCGCGGTGGCCAGCGCGATGGTGTCGCGGGAGAACAGCGAAAGTTCCATGCCCGGCTGGCCCTGCGTGACACCGTCGCACATCGCCGGCACGCCCCCCGCCACCTGCGCCGTGCAGCCCGCGCCGCGCGCCGCGAGCTTGATCAGCGCCGGGTAGCGCTCCAGGGGCTGGTGCGCCGAGAGCATGTCGTTGAAGGCGGTGATGATGCCGATGTTGGGCCTGTGCAGGCCCCGCAATGCCGGCTTGTCCTCGCCCGCGGCGGCGAAGCCGTGCGCCAGGTTGCCGCAGCTGATCGTGCCGCGCGCCGGGCCCTTGCCGCGGGCTGCGTCGATGTGTTTCAGATAGGCCGTGCGCGCGTCACGGCTGCGGGCGGCAATGCGCGCGGTGACCGCCGCGATGATCGGATGAATGGGCATTACGGGCTCCAGTGGATTTCGACCTGCGCCGCGGCATTGTGCAGCAATGCGGAAATCGGCAGGGCGAAAGGTTCGGGCCGCGCCCGGGCACAGTCGAGCACGGCGCGCTTGGCAGGGCCCGTCACGACGAGCAGCAGCTTGCGTGTGCGCAGCAGGCGAGCGGCGGTGAGCGAAACGCGCGCGAACGGCGCCTCCGGGGGCAGGGGTTCCGGATGCACCACCAGCGCGTTGGCCTGGCAATCCGGGTCCAGTCCGGCCGCCAGTGCGGCGGCGCCCGGAAACAGCGAGGCGAAGTGGCCGTCCGCGCCCATGCCCAGCAGCACCGCATCGAACGGGCCGGGTACGCTCGCCAGCGCGGTCTCGGCGAGTTCGGCGCTGGCGGCGGGTCCGACCACGTCCGGCACAAGCGGCGCGATCCGCACGCCGGCGGCGGCGGCGAACGCTCCACGCATTTCGCGGACGTTGCTTGCCGGATGATCGTGGCCAACCCACCGCTCGTCGGTGGCCAGCAGCAGCACACTCGACCAGTCCAGCGTCGCCTGGGCCAGGCAGCGATAGACTGGGAATGGCGTGCGGCCACCGGCCAGGGCGAGCACCGCGCAACCGCGCTCGGCCAGCCCGGTGCGGATCACCCCCTCCAGCATCGCGGCCAGCGCGCCGACAAGCGCATCGGCGTCGGCATGAGCGGTTTCAGTCCAGCTCATGGTCGCTTCTACTCGCGCCAGCTGTGGCCATGGCGCTCGGTCAGGGTGACCGCACTGCTCGGCCCCCAGGTGCCGGCGGGATAGCTTTTCGGGCCATGGCCGCTGTCGCGCCAGCCGGACAGGATGTCGTCGACCCAGTGCCATGCGGTCTCGACTTCATCGCGGCGGACGAACAGCGTGCCGTCGCCCTCGATGGCGTCCATGTAGAGGCGCTCGTAGGCGCTGCGCCGGCGCGTATCCTCGAAGGCGCCGTTCAGGTCGAGGTCGAGCGCCACCTGGGACAGCTTGAGGCCGCCGCGGTCGAGCCCCGGCGCCTTGTTCATGAGATGGAGCGAGATGTGCTCCTCGGGTTGCAGGTGGATCACCAGTGCGTTCGGCTGCGCTTGCGCGCCGCCCCTGGCGAAAATGGAATGCGGCACGGCGCGGAACTGCAAACAGATCTCGGTGCAGCGGCGCGGCATGCGTTTGCCGGTGCGCAGGTAGAACGGGACGCCCGACCAGCGCCAGTTGTCGATGTGCGCGCGCAGGCCGACGAAGGTCTCGGTGCGGCTGGCCTTGCCCAGTTCTTCCACATAGCCGGGTACTGCGACGCTCGCCACGGCGCCGGCGCTGTACTGGCCGGAGACGCTGTGGGTGGCGATGTCGGCGCCACGGATCGGCCTGAGGGAGCGAAGCACCTTGATCTTCTCGTTGCGCACCGCGCTCGGGTCGAACTGCGATGGCGGCTCCATGGCGGTCAGGCACAAGAGCTGCAGCAGGTGGTTCTGCACCATGTCGCGCATGGCGCCGGATTCGTCGTAGTAGCCGGCGCGTCCCTCGACGCCCACGGTCTCCGCCACGGTGATCTGCACCTGCTCGATGTGCCGGGCATTCCACAGCGGCTCGAACAGTGCATTGCCGAAGCGCAAGGCCAGCAGGTTCTGTACCCCTTCCTTGCCGAGATAGTGGTCGACGCGGTACACGCGACTCTCGTCGAAGACGGCGGAAACGTCCGCATTGATCTCGCACGAGCTGGCGAAGTCGTGGCCGATCGGCTTTTCCAGCATCACCCGCGTGCCCGGTCCGGCGAGGCCGGCATGGCCGAGCGCGGCGCAGGCATCGCCATACCAGCGCGGCGCGGTGGACAGGTGAAACAGCACGTCGCCGGTCCGCAGGGCGGCGATGCGCCCTGTGAACGCGGCCATCGATGCGCGATCGGCGAGGTCCACCGGCATGTACTCGATGCGCTCCAGCAGCCGACGCAGGCTGTCCTCGGTACGATCGGCCTCAGGGGTCTGCCGGGTGACGGCTTCCGCCACCTGGGCGCGAAACGCGCCCTGGTCGAGAGCGCTGCGTGCGCCGCCGAGAATCCGCAGTGACTCCGGCAGAAAGCCGTCGCGGTCCAGTCCGTGCAGCGCCGGCCACAACATGCGCTGGGCGAGGTCGCCGGTGGCGCCGAAGATGACCAGCACCGAAGCGGGTCGTGTATTCATCGGATGTTCTCGTCCTTGTCGGCGCCGCAGGGTGTGCGAACGCGAAAGCGTTGCGTGGAAATGCGGCCCTCAGGCTGCCTGGGTGACGAGCTGGTTCATGCGCGCCAGCTTCGGCGCCACCATCGGCACCGTGAGCATGGTGCTCGCGACGGCCATCAGCAGCAGCACCGTCACGCGCTGTTCGATGTTGGAGGGGAGGGCGGCTGGATGTGACATAGGCGCACAAATTGTCGTCATGGGCGGCGGGCCGCGGCGGCGGGTGCTACGTTCATTTTGGACGGTCCCCCGTGATTGCTGCGCTTCGTCTGGCCCACGCAGCAGACCGCCCCTGCGCTTGCTGCCAGCACCTTAGAATCGGTCTTGCAGGCATGCTCCCGGCAGCAAGAGCGCGCGCGATGCCGATTTTGTTGATGAGACTGCAAAAGCAGCGGCAACCCCTTTTCTAACAACGTTTGACAGCGCTGTCAATATCGGTGACGATGCCGCACGATGGAGCACTATACGACAGCGCCCGGCGACCGAATACCGTTTCGTCTCAAGCTGGTTTACGGTCTCGGCGCTTTCGTCAACAACCTGCTGGCGGCGGCCAGCGGCGGCATGATGATCGTGCTCAACCTTGGGCTCGGCATGAATCCCGCGCTGGTAGGCCTGCTTGGGGCGCTGCCCCGGCTGACAGACGCGCTCACCGACCCGATCGTCGGCTACATGTCGGACAAGACCAAGACGCGCTGGGGACGCCGCCGCCCGTACATTTTTGTCGGCGCCATATCGGCAGGCATCGTGTTCGCGCTCCTCTGGCAGCTGCCGCCCGGCCGCAGCGAGTCGTTCTATTTCTGGTACTTTCTCGCCGGCTCGCTGGTGTTCTATCTCGCGTACACGATCTTCGCCACGCCCTGGGTCGCCCTGGGTTATGAGCTGACCCCCGATTATCACGAGCGCACCCGGCTCATGGGGGTGCAGAATTTCATTGGCCAGCTTGCGTACATCATCGCGCCCTGGTTCCTGCTGATCATGCAAAGCCGGCTGCTGTTTGACAACATGGTCGAAGGCGCGGCGGGCCTGGCCATCATGATCGGGATCGTCGTCATGGTGGTGGGGGTGCTGCCCGCCATTTTTCTCAGGGAGCGATTCAAGTCGCCAGTGATCGAGGAGCTCCCTCCCGGGGAGCTGGCGGCGAAGGCAGCCGGCGCAATCGGCACCATCGGCGGCTTCTTCCGCGGCTTCGGCGTCACGCTGAAATTCAAGCCCTTCCTCAAGCTGTGCGCGGCGACGTTCCTGATTTTCAACAGCTTCATGATGGTTTCTTCGTTCCAGTTCTACGTCATCATCTATTACATCTTTGGCGGCGACATGGTGCGCGGTGCAGAGTATGCGGGCTATGCCGGCACCCTCGGCGCGATCTCGACCTTCGGTGTCATCGTTTTCGTCACCTGGCTAGGCACCCGCATCGGCAAGAAGCGCACCTTCTACGTGGCCATCGGCATGTCCATGCTCGGTTATGCGCTCAAGTGGTTCTGCTATAACCCCGAGATTCCCTGGTTGCTGCTTGTGCCGGTCCCATTCCTGGCCTTCGGACTCGGCGGGCTGTTCACGCTGATGCCCTCGATGATCGCCGACGTCGTGGACCTGGACGAGCTGCAGACCCACGAGCGCCGCGAAGGGATGTTCGGGTCCATCTTCTGGTGGGTTGTGAAACTCGGCATGGCCGCGGCGCTCGCCGCGGGCGGGTTCCTGCTTAACGCCACGGGGTTCGACGTGGCGCTGGACGGGAACCAGTCTGAGCGCGCGATCTTCATGATGCGTATCTTTGACGCCTTCGTGCCGTTTACCGCGTCGGCGGTGGCGATCTGGGCCATCGCCACGTTTTCGATTACCGAGGAGCGCGCGCGCGAGGTGCGCCTCGAGCTCGAGGCGCGGCGCGGCGCCTGGCCGGCCTGACTTCCGTGAGCTGGATGACGTCGCGCAGCTTCGTGTAGCCGATGGCCGTCAGCGCCCACGCCTGGGCATAGTTCGGATCGACCTCGACGGTGCGGGTGCACACGCGGACGATGGCCTCCGCCGACTTCACATCCGATTCCTGGCCGGTCACGTGGCTCTGCCGTGCCATCAGGTAGAGGTCATGGGCCTGGGTGTTGTCAGTGCCCCGACGCTCGATGGCCTTCTTCTCCTGGGGCAGCAGCCTGAGCCTGAGCGCCTTGACGATGGCCTCCGAGATCTCGTCCTGCAGCGCGAAGATGTCGCTCGAGTCGCGATCGTAACGCTCGGCCCGGACATGGTTGTTGGTCTTCGCGTCCACCAGCTGGGCGTTGATTCGCACCCGGCCACCAGCCTTGCGCACACTGCCTTCCAGCACATGACTGAATCTCAGTTCGCTGGCGACCTTGGGGATGTCGACGTGCGTGCCCTTGTACCTGAAAGCACTGTTGCGCGAGATGATCGCCAGCGCCGAAACCTTGCTCAGGTCGGTGATGACGTCTTCGGTGATGCCGTCGCTGAAGTACTCTTGCTCCGAATCGCCACTGATGTTCGTGAAGGGCAGCACGCAGATCGTGAACAGCGGGGCGGGCTTGTCGGCAGCGGATGCCGGGCTGACGGCGCGGGTCGGCACCCGCGCGATCATTGCGCCAAGCGCGTGCAGGAACTCCTGGGCCGGCGGGCTGGCAGGATCTTCGCCCCAGTCGTCGAGGTCGGTGGTGTGAATCGCACGTGCGTCCATCGGCAGGCGCGCATGGTCGAACCGCACCGGCACCAGGATCCCCCGGTCCGCGGCTTCGCGGGCTTCGGCCCGTACCCAGCGCGACGTCACCGAGGTGGGTGTCCATACCACCAGCACCGCCTTGGCGGCATCGATCTCGGCATCGATCTGGTCGTCGAATTCCTGGCCCGGCGTGATCTCCGGATCCCACCATACCGACCAGCCCTGCGCCGCAATCGCAGCCACCAGCGGCGCACCCGAGCCCGGTCGCTGCGCGCGTAGGAAACGCAGACATCAGCCATGCGGGGCGAACCACGGGAGAATCCAATTGCAGGAGCCTGGGGCGCGGTAAGGATACCCCACTGCCGCAGGACTTGACGATCAGCCTGGAACGGTCTCGCGCCAGTTGCTCGCTACATAAGGCAGCAACCGGTCGGTCTCCTGCTTGACCACCGCATAGCATTCACAGGTCAGCGCCTCGAGCTGCGGCCGATCCAGCACCTTGATACGCCCGCGGTGATATTCGATCACGCCGAGCCGCTGCAACTTGCCCGCCGCCTCGGTCACGCCTTCCCGGCGCACGCCCAGCATGTTGGCGATCAGTTCCTGCGTCATCGTCAATTGGTTGGACCTCAGTCGGTCCAGGGAGAGCAGCAGCCAGCGGCAGAGCTGCTGATCGATGAGGTGGTGCCGATTGCACACGGCCGCCGGCCTGCAGGCTTACGCCCGCCGCCCTATACGCGTTTCCCCGCGCCGACAAGGCGCTGGATTGGGGCTACCATTTCTGAGGGTGCAGTTTGCCCGGCAAGAATTGCATTCCGATGCTCCGGGGGGGACGTTTCTGGGCAGTTTTGGCATATGAAACAAGAAGTTGATGCGCTCCGGCAGGGAGTCGAAGCACTCGAGGCGGAGGCGGCCCGGCTGCTGGAGGCGGCGCAGGCACGCGGCGACGAGATCCTGCATGCGGCCCGCAAGGAGGCTGACGCACTGGCGACCGGCGCGCTGGCGCTCGACGAGCTGGACGCCGAGTGCGCCGAGCTGCTCGCGGCGGCGGAGGCGCGCGCGCGCGAGATCGCAGCGCTGGCCGAGGCGGATGCCGAGGCGCTGCGCGCCAATGCCGCGGGCAAGATGGACGAGTGCGTGCGCCAGGTGGTGGAGATCGTCTCCGGAAACGCGCCATGAACTTCATCGTCAGCACACCCGAGCCGATGTGGCGGATGCGCGTGCTGACGGCGAAGGATCATGCGGCGCAAGCGCTCAAGGCGCTCCAGCAGGCCGGCGTGCTGCATCCCGAGCAGGGCGAGGGCCTCGAGCCTGTCGACCGCGCGGCCATCGAGCGCGAATGGAGCACCATCCTGGCGTTGCTCCGGCACCTGGATGATGTGCTCGAGTACGCCCCGGAGCATGAGGTCTTGCGCCTCCGCGGGGACATGGAGGTGTTCCTGGTGCGCCCGGCCGGGGAGATCGCCCGGGACACGCATCGCGCTTGCGCGAGGCTGACCGCCATGCATCGGCGCCTGGCCGCGCTCGACGAGGAGATGACCCGGTGGGAGGAATTGCGCCGCGTCGCCGCAGCCCTTTCCGGCCGTCCCGGCCTGACCACCAGGGACTTCGATTTCAGCGGTCCGCACCTGTTCTCGCGCCTCGCGGTGCTGCCGCGCGACGAGTTCGGGCTTGTGCAGGACCGCCTCGAGGCGCTGACCCTGGGCCTCGAGATCATCCGGAGCAACGACGAGATCGCGGTGTTCATCGTCGGCAATGCCTGGCAGCTGCACGAGGTGGAGCGCGTAGTCAGCCGGCACGGGCGGTTCCTGGCTGCGCCCGGCGAGTCGGAGCCCATGGACGGGTTCGCGGCCCGGGCCGACGCCGAGCTGGCCCGGCTGAACGCAGCAAGGGCTGCGCTGCGTGGCGAGATCGAGGCGCGCACGCACGCGTCGCTGGAGGAGCTGGTCCTGTTGCGCGAGGCGCTGTACGCGGAGCGTGAGCGGCTGGCGCTGCTGCGGCTGGCCTGCGAATCGCACTACGTCACGCTCATCCAGGGCTGGGTGCCGGCCAGTGCGCTCGAGGAGGCGCGTGCGCGACTGGTGGAGGAGGTCGGCTGCGTGCACGTCGAGGCCAGCCTGGCGCGGCCGGACGACCAGCCGCCCAGCCGGCTCCGCAACCCGGCGGGGCTCCGGCCGTTCGAGGTGATCATCGGCCTGTTCGCCACGCCTCGCTACGGCGAGTGGGATCCGACGCCGATCGTCGCCTACTTTTTCGCGCTGTTCTTCGGGGTGATGCTCGGCGACGTCATTTACGGCGCCCTGCTGCTGCTCATCGCGCACTTCCTCCTGCCGCGCATGGCAAGCGACCCGGAGGCTGAGGGCTTCCGCATGTTCCGGCAGCTGCTTTACATCTGCGCCGGCGCCGCGATCGCGTTCGGCCTGCTCACGGGCTCATACATGGGGGATTTCCTGGTCCGCTTCCTGGGCGCGCCGGAGCTCGCGCTGTCGCAGACGCTCAAGGGCCTTTACCTGGACCCGATGCTCTTCATCGTCGTGTCGCTGGCCGTCGGGCTGGTGCACGTGAACCTCGGCCATCTGCTGATGCTGGTGCGCGGCGTGCGCGAGCGCCTGGCCTACGCGGTCCTCGGCCGGCTGGCATTGTTCCTGCTGCAGCTGGCGCTGCTGCCCTGGATCCTGCGACTGCTGGGCGTGGACTGGCTCCCGCTGGGCGAGGCTGCCTACACCGCGCTGGCCTGGCTCGGGGTCTTGGCCATGGTGATGGTGATCGTCGCCTCGCTGCTCGAACGCGGTGGCTTCCTCGGCAGCATCCTGTGGGTGTTCGACGTCACCGGCCTGCTCGGTGACGTCATGTCCTACGCGCGCCTGGCGGGCGTCGGGCTGGCCACCTATTTCCTGGCCTATTCCTTCAACATGATCGCCATGCTGGTGGCCGACATGATGCCGGCCGGCCTGGCGGGCGCCGCGCTCGGCGCCGTGCTCGTGATGCTGATCCTGCTGTTCGGGCACCTGCTCAACCTCGTGCTGAGTTCCATTACCTGCTTCGTGCACGCCTTGCGGCTGTGCTTCGTCGAGTTCCTGTTCAAGTTCTACGAGGGCGGCGGCCAGCCCTATGCGCCGTTCCGCCTGCGCCGGCGCACGCGCGTGCCGGTGCGGTCCGGCGGCGCGGCGGCGCGCGGCTGAGCGTCTGGATGCAACCGATACGGAGATTGCCGTGTTAATCACTCCTGATTCACTGGTCGTGCTGGGCGGCGCCATCGCGCTGGGGCTGGGCCTCGCGGGGTCTGCGATCGGCATGGGCGTGGCCGCCTCGGCCGGCGCCGCTACGCTGTCGGAGGAGCCGGGGCAGCTGCGCAACGTCATCGTGCTGGTTTCGTTGCCGATGACCCAGACCTTCTACGGGCTGATCATTCTGGTGCTGCTGTTGACCACGGTGCTGCCGAACATCGCGCTGCTGGAGGACCCGGAGGGTGCCGGCTTCTCGGCGCTGGCCTGCGCGCTGATCGGCGGCATGGCGCAGTTTGCCTCGGCCGTGCTGCAGGGCTGGGTGTGCGGCTCGGGCATCTCGCTGCTGCCGCGGACGAAGGGCAAGATCCTCACCAATGCCATGATGCTGGCGGTGTTTGTCGAGCTGCTGGGCGTGCTCGGCCTGGTGTTCACCATCATGGCGCTGAATCTTCTGGGCCTGTTCTAGTCGGCGCAGCGCGGAGATCGAAGCGTGCAAGGCATCAGCGACGTGGTACTCGAGAAGGTCGGCCGGCAGGCCGAGGCGATCGTGCGGGCGGCGGAGGAGGAGGCTGCGGCCGAGCTCGAGAAGGCGCGCCGCCGCCGCGAGGAGCGTACCGAGGGGGAGCGGCGCCGGCGCCTGGCGGCCGCCGAGACCGAGGCGGCGCGGGTCGTCGCGCAGGCGATCATGCAGGCACGCAACGCCCTTGCCGCCGCCAAGGCGGCCGTCATGGACGAGATCATCGCGCGGGCGCGCGCCCGGATCGAGGCCTTGGCGCCGCAGCCCGAGGCGCTGGCCCGGCTGATCGCCGAGGCCGTCGACGGGCTGGGCCAGCCCGGCCAGGCGGTAGTGGGCGTGCGGGAGGACCAGCTGGAATTGGCCAGAGAGATTATTGCCGGCGAGGCCGGCCTGGCCGAGGCCGTGCGCGAGGTCGTCGCGCGGCCCATCGGCGGCGGGGTGCGCGTCGAGAGCGAGGACGGGGCGATCGTCATCGACAACTCCCACGCCGCGCGGCTGGAGATGCTCGTGCCGCGCGTCCTGGCGCGCTTCGGCCGGGAACTGTTCTAGCGGCGCGCCCGTGTTCGACCCAAGGACGCCCTTCATGACCGCGCTCCTCAAGTCGCAAGAGGCGAAGCTCGTTGGACGGGAGCACCTGGACCGCCTGTCCGCGTCGGGCGACCCGCGTGCAGCCCTGCGCGACACCGACATCGGCGCCTGGCTGGAGGGCGCGCGCTGGCGCGACGCGGCCGAGCGCGACCTGGCGCTATGGGAATACCTCGCGGAAACGCTGGAGACGATCGAGCTGCGCCGCTTCTTCCCGCCGGATGTGCGCCGCTTCGGCCGTGCCTACCTCATGAAGTACGACGTCGCGAACATCAAGGCCGTGCTGCAGGGATTCGCGCTCGAGCAGGCGCCGCAGCTGCTGCCGATCGGCGTGTTGCACGCGCGGCGCGCGCTGGGCGAGCTCGCCGCGGCAAGCAGCCGCGAAGAACTGGAGGATGTGCTCACGCGCGCCGGCTTGAGGCGGCTCGTGCTGGTCCTCAGGGAGTTCCGGAGTACAGGCGGGCGCCGGGGACGGCTCGCGATGGACGCGGCGCTGGAGGGCGAGTACCACCGCACGCTCATGCACGCGGTGCGCAGACTGGGCGGCGGCCACGTGCTGGTGGCGGTGGTCGGCCTGGAGCTCGACCTGCGAAACCTGGCGCTGGCGTGCCGGCTGCTGGCCCAGGGGGCGGGCCTGGCAGAGATCGAGGGCTTCATTCCGGGCGGCGCGCGCCTGGATGCCGCCGACTTGCGGGATGCCCTGGCGCATGGCCTGCACGACCTGCCGCGCCGGCTGGAGGTGGAACTCTACCGGGACATCGCGTCGGAGGCGATCGCCGCCTACGAGCGCTCGGGCTCGGTGGCCGTGATGGAGGGCGTGATCGAGAAGCACCGGCTGGCCGCCCTGCGGGGCTGGCTGGCGCCGCAGGTGGCGCCAGCAGCGGTGATGGCGTGGTTCATCGTGCTGAAGGAGATCGAGCTGCGCAACGTTCGACTGGTATTCACCGCGCTCGAGGACGGGCTGGCGCTGGAGGAGATCCAGCGGCACCTGCTGCTGTGAAGGACGGGGCGATGAGGGAAGGGGCGATATGAGGAAGGAGATTGCGGTGCTGGCGGACCCGGAACTGGTGGACGCGCTGCGGCTCGCGGGCGTGCACCGGGTGCGGGCGCTGCGGGCCGAGCCCGGCGCAGCGGGCGCGGTGGCCGAGACACTGCGCGAGTGGCTGGTGTCGGACCAGGTCGGCACCGTGGTGATCGGCGCGGACCACGCGGCGCTGGCGCGCGACGTGGTCGCCGAGTTCCGGCGCGGCAAGCGCATTTCACCGGTGATCGTCGAGGTGCCGTCCCGGGACGGCGCGTGGGCGACGGATGCCACCGAGTACTACCAGCAGCTTGGCCGGGCGTACCTGGGACTGGAGATCGTGCTCCAGGGGACTGGGGCAAGCACTGACGAAGCGACGGCGGGGACGGGGTAGAGTTCCGCATATGGGAAAGATCTGGCGAGTGTCGGGACCGTTGGTAATCGCCGAGGACATGCGCGGCACGCAGGTCTACGAAGTCGTGGAAATCGGCGACGAGGGCATCGTTGGCGAGGTGATCGGCCTCGACCACGACAAGGCGATCATCCAGGCGCATGAGGAAACTCTCGGCCTGCGCACCGGCGAGGAGGTGCGTCCGACCGGCCGGATCCTCAGCGCCGAGCTCGGGCCGGGGCTGATGGGCTCGATCTACGACGGCCTGCAGAAGTCGCTGCTGGCGCTGGTCGATACCTCGGGTTCTTTCATCCGCCGCGGCGTCAAGGCGCACGCCCTGCCGCGCGATCATCGCTGGTCCTTCACGCCGACCGTCGCGCGCGGCGACCGCGTCCGCTACGGCGACATTATCGGCACGGTGCCGGAGACGCCGCTGGTCGAGCACCGCGTGATGGTGCCACATGGCGTTGAGGGCCGGATCGTCGAGATCCGCTCGGGCGAGTTCACGGTCGAGGAAGCCATTGCCGTGGTCGAGCACGAGGGCGCCGAGCGCGAGCTGACCATGATGCAGGAATGGCCGGTGCGCAAGCCGCGGCCTTACCTGAAGCGCCGCGATCCCTCCGGGCTCCTGACCACCGGCATGCGTATTCTCGACTACATGTTCCCGCTGGCGCTCGGCGGCAAGGCGGCTGTGCCCGGCGGCTTCGGCACCGGCAAGACCGTGACCCAGCAGCAGCTGGTGCGCTGGGCGGAGACCGACCTCAACATCTACATCGGCTGCGGCGAGCGCGGCAACGAGATGGCCGACGTCTTGCGCAGCTTCCGCGCTCTCAAGGAGCCGAAGAGCGGCCGACCGCTCAAGGAGAAGGAGATCTTCATCGCCAACACTTCGAACATGCCGGTGGTGGCGCGCGAGGCCAGCGTGTTCGTCGGCGTGACCATGGCGGAGTATTACCGCGACATGGGCTACGACGTGTTGCTGGTGGCCGACTCCACCTCGCGCTGGGCGGAAGCGATGCGCGAGATGAGCGGCCGGCTGGAGGAAATGCCGGGCGAAGAGGGCTTCCCGTCTTACATGGGCTCGCGGTTGTCGGGCTTCTACGAGCGCGCCGGCCGGGTGGACTGCATCGGCGGTCCGGAGCGCATCGGCTCGGTCACCATTGTCGGCGCGGTCAGCCCGCCGGGCGCCGACTTCAGCGAGCCGGTCACCCAGCACACCCTGCGCATCGTCGGCGCGGTGTTCGCGCTCGACACCGAGCTCGCCAACAAGCGCCACTTCCCCGCCATCAACTGGCTTACCAGCTACAGCCAGTACGTCACCGATGTGCGCGCGTGGTGGGACAAGTTCGACCCCGGCTGGGCCGAGACCCGGGCCGAGGCGGAGCAGATCCTGCAGAAGGAGTCGGAACTGGCGGAGATCGTGCGCCTGGTCGGGCCGGAGTCGCTGCCCGACGACGACAAGCTGCTCTTGCTCGTCGCCCGCATGATCCGCGAGGACTTCCTGCAGCAGAGCGCGATGTCCGAAGCGGACACCTACTGCACTGCGGGCAAGGCCGGGCTGATGATCAAGACGATCCTGCGCTTCCACGCGCGCGCGCGGGAGATGCTCGACGGCGACGTGCCCTTCGACAAGGTCCGCGCCTCACCGATGGTGGCGCGGATCGCGCGCATGAAGGAGATCCCGAACGAGGACTTCGAGGAGCAGAGCCGCGCGCTGTGGGCGGAGATGGACGAACGCATGCTGCCTGAGGGCTGGCGCCGTGCCGGAGAGTCCGGGACCCGGAACAACCGGCCCGGCAGTCCGGCCGATAGCCCCGCGGACAGCGCGGGAGGCGGGTCATGAAAGGCTCCAGGACGCGCTACCGCCGCGGCTCGGCCCAGTACCGGCCGGGCGCCAGCGATCGCCGACTCGAGGAGCACGAGGCGTTGTACATCCGCGAGGGCCGCGTGATGAACCGGGCGAGCGGCGCGATCCTGATCGCGCAGGCGATTCCCGGCACGCAGTACAACGAGATCGTCGAGGTGCATCTCAGCAACGGCGAGGTGAAGGCTGGCCAGGCCATCGACATCAGCGAAGAAGTGACCGTGGTGCAGGTGTTCGGCGGCGTCAGCGAGGTGGACCTCAAGGGCGCGCGCGTGCGGTGCAAGGGCGAGACGCTGAAGCTGCCCGTGTCGATGGACATGCTGGGGCGGGTCTTCAACGGCATGGGCCGGCCGGTGGACGGCGGCCCGGCGATCATCCCCGAGGATTACCTCGACATCAACGGCGAGGCCATCAACCCCGCGGCGCGCGAGCCGCCAGCGGAGTTTATCGAGACCGGCATCTCGGCGATCGACGGCCTGAATGCACTCGTGCGCGGCCAGAAACTGCCGATCTTCAGCGGCTCAGGCTTGCCGCACAACCGCATCGCGGCGCAGATCGTGCGCCAGGCGACGGTCCGTGGCACCGACGAGAAGTTCGCCATCGTGTTCGGCGCCGTCGGCATCAGCTATGACGACGCGGCGTACTTCGTCAACAACCTGCGCGGTACCGGCGCACTCGAGCGCACCATCGCCTTCGTCAACACCGCCTCGGACCCGGTGATCGAGCGCATCTCGACGCCGCGACTGGCGCTGACCGCGGCGGAGTACCTGGCCTGGCGCAAGGACATGCACGTGCTCGTCATCCTTACCGACATGACGAACTACTGCGAGGCGCTGCGCGAGCTGTCGTCGATGCGCGAGGAAATCCCCTCACGGCGCGGCTACCCGGGCTACATGTACACCGAGCTCGCGACCATCTACGAGCGCGCAGGCCGCATCACCGGCCGCGACGGTTCGGTGACGGTGATGCCCATCGTGACCATGCCGGACGACGACATCACCCACCCGATCCCGGACCTGACCGGCTACATCACCGAGGGGCAGGTGGTGCTGTCACGCGCGCTGGAGCGCGCCGGGATCTACCCGCCGATCGACGTGTTCCTGTCGCTGTCGCGCATGATGAAAGAGGGCATCGGGCCGGGCAAGACGCGCGAGGACCACAACAACGTCTTCATGCAGCTGTACGCGGCGTATGCGGAGGGCGCCTACCTGCGCGAGATCTCGACCATCATCGGCGCCGATGCGCTCGGCGACCGGGACCGGCTGTTCCTGGACGCGGCCGACTGGATGGAGCGGCACTTCATTGCGCAGGGCGAGGACGAGAAGCGCTCCATCGAGCAGACGCTGGACCTCGGCTGGGCGCTGTTCGCGCAGTTGCCCGAGGCGGACCTGAAGCTCATCAAGGAAGCGTTCATCGAGCGTTACCTGCCGGGGCGCGAGGCCAAGGAGGCCTGAGCCATGGCGCGCATGCTCCGCGTTCGGCCTACCAAGATCGAGCTGGTCAAGCTGCAGCGGCGCCTGGCCCTGTCGCAACGCGTGAAGAAGATCCTCAAGGACCGGCTGGCGATCCTGACCACGGAGTTTATCGAGACGGCGCGGCGCGCCATCGTTGCACGCGAGAAGCTGGCCAGGACCGTGGCGCGCGCGGTGGCGGCCGCGGGGGTGGCAGGTGGGTACCACGGCGCGATTGCCCTGGAGCCGGCCTTGCTGGCCAGCGCGGCGGAGGTGAGGGTCACGGCGGCCAGCCGGAACGTCGCCGGGGCGCGCCTGCCTGCCCTGGCGCTGGAGCTGCCCGAGGCCGCGCTGCCGGGCTACGATCTGCTGCGCAGTTCTGCGCTGGTCGACGAGGCGGCCGGTGCGGGACGGGAAGCCCTGGCCGCGATTGTCGCGCTGGCTGAGCTCGAGCGCGCGTTGCAGATCCTCGGGGCCGAGATCCAGCGCACCAAGCGCATCTCCAACGCACTCGAGTACCTGGTCGTGCCGAGCCTGGAGCGCACCATCCGCGCCCTGTCAATGAAGTTCGAGGAGCGCGACCGGGAGGAGAAGAGCCGCCTCAAGCACATCAAGGTGCTGCGCGCGAATGCCGGCGGGTAGATCGCGCCCTTCCAGACGCGAGCTTCAGTACGTCAGCCCGAAGCCGTACTCGAACAGCGGATCGTAGTCGGAGTCGCCGATGTTGATCGGCACCTGGTCGGCCGTACGCGGCCAGCTGAAGCCGAGCTTCCCCTTGAATCCGTAGTCGCCGAAAAGGACTTCGGCGATACCCCGGCCCTCGGAGCCGGGCAGCCAGGCGGCGACGAAGGCCGTCGATCGTTCGAGTTCCTCGTTGACCAGCAGCGGTCGGCCGGACACGAGGACCGTGACGACCCGCTGGCCGGCGTCGTGATACCTGGCGATCAGCTCGCGTTGTTCCGGGTCAAGCACCAGGTCTTCGGCGGCACGGTCGCCATCGCTCTCCGCATACGGCGTCTCGCCGACGACGATGATGACCGTCTCGGCGGCATCGCCGAGGCGGGCAGCATCGCCGTCGATGACGTTCTCGGCGCCGATCAGCTCGCGGATACCGTCGATGATGCTGGTCGCGCCCTCGACCGGCCGTGCGGGATGGCCGTAGTGATCCGCATGCGCGCCCTGCCATTTCTTCGTCCAGCCGCCGCTCTGGTACGCGACATTGTCGGCATGCGAACCGACGACGATGACCTTGCGATCCTTGGCGAGGGGAAGAATGCCTCCGTCGTTCTTGAGAAGAACAAGCGACTCGCGCACGGCCTGTCGCGCAAGATCGCGATGTTCCTGCGATCCCATCGTGGCGGCACAGGCGGCCGAGCTGAACGGCCGGTCGAACAGCCCGAGCCTGAGCTTCATCCTCAGGATGCGCGTGACCGCGTCGTCGATCCTCGCCATTGGCACCTCGCCCGTCTCCACGAGGCGGATCATCTCGGCCAGGTTTTCCCGCCAGGACTGCACGAGCATAAACATGTCGAGACCCGCGTCGAGCGCCTGCTTGTATGACAGGTTCGCTCCACCCACGCCCTCCCAGTCCGTGACGACCACGCCGTCGAAGCCGAGTTCGGTCTTCAAGAGGTCGGTCAGCAGGCGCCGCGAGCCGTGGACCTTTTCGCCGTTGACCGAGCTGAAGGACGCCATGACTGCGACCACACCGCGGTCGATCGCATCGATGAACCCCGGCAGGTGCATCGCGCGCAGGTCGGCGTCCGAGATCGTCGCATCACCCCGATCCACGCCGCCGTCGGTCGCGCCGTCCGCCACGAAGTGCTTCGCCGTGGCCCCGACCGCGTCGTCCACCGTCAAGTCGCTGCCCTGGTAGCCGTCGACGAACGCGCCGGCGAACATCCTCTGCAGCTCGACATCCTCGCCGAAAGACTCGTACGTCCTGCCCCAGCGGATGTCCCGCGCCACCGCGATGGTCGGCGAAAAGGTCCAGCGCACCCCGGTCGCCGACAGCTCCCTGGCGGTGACCCGCGCAAGTTGCTCGGCGAGTTGCGGGTTGCGCGTCGCGCCAAGCCCGATGTTGTGCGGCAGGATCACCGAGTTGCCGTCGAAGTAGGCATGGCCGTGCACCGCGTCGATGCCGACGACCAGCGGTATGCCGGTGCGCGTCTGCAGCACCGCGCCCTGGTAGCTGTCGTAGAGCTGCCGCCACGCGGCCGTGGTCCCGCGGTCGCCCGTGGGGACAGTGTCGGTGATGGACCCGAGCCGGTACTCGCGCACATCGTCAGGTGTCGCGGTGGACACGTCGGCCTGCACCATCTGCCCGACCTTCTCCGCCAGGCTCATGGCCGCAAGCGCCGCGGGGATATCCGCTTCCGTCCGAAGCGTTATGCCCCAGGTTGCAGACGAGCGATGGTCG
>Ga0209498_1000001_pt1 | contig 143257 bp, 141 predicted proteins | sample WalLakDeSediment_FD_184131 | JGI IMG/M metagenome (GOLD analysis project Ga0209498, IMG submission 184131) | Lake sediment microbial communities from Walker lake, Nevada to study Microbial Dark Matter (Phase II) - Walker Lake 11/02/13 Deep... | ecosystem: Environmental > Aquatic > Freshwater >... | reverse complement strand
CCGCCATCGCGCGCAACTCCGGATCCTTGTCCCCGGCCATCTCGCTCACGGCCTCGAGCTCGGCGCGCGCGCCGCGCCATGCCTGGTAGTCGCGCACCAGCGGTTCGAGCCGGGCGTACTCGCGCGACAGCTCGCGGAACCGGGCCTGGTCGCCGATGACCCCGGGATCCGAGAGGAGGGCGGAGACTTCCTCGTGGCGCTCCACGAGGCTCGCCAGCTTGTTGACGATAGAGTCTTTCAATCAGTCCTCGGCTTCGAGGCCGAACAGTCGGCGCGCCGCGGTCAGCAGCTCCTGGTCGCCTTCTTCGCCGGCGCGCCGCATGCCGACGCTCGGCAGGTGCATGAGCTTGTTCGTCAGCGTCCGGGACAGGAAGTCCATGACTTCTTCCGCGGGGCGTCCCGCGTCCAGCATGCGCTGCGCCTGCTCGTTGACCGCGGTGCGGATTTCCTCGGCGCGCGTGCGCACCGAGCGGATCGTTGGCGCCGCATCGCGCGTCTTCAGCGTCTGCGCGAAGCGGATGACTTCGACGTCGATGATCCGCCGCGCGTGGGCGGCGGCCTCCTCGCGGGCCTTGAGGTTGTCGTCCACCACGCCCTGCAGGTCGTCCACAGTGTAGAGGTAGACGTCCTCGAGCTCGCTGACGGCCGGCTCGACGTCCCGCGGCACGGCGAGATCGACGATAAAAATCGGCTTGCGCCGCCGCGCCTTCAGCGCCGCCTGGACCATGGTTTTCGTGATCAGCGGCTGCGGGCTCGCGGTCGAGCAGATCAGCATGTCGGCCGCGGCGAGATGATCGGGAATCTCGCCGAGCTCGATGGCGAAGCCCTTGTGTTCCTGGGCCAGGTTTCGCGCCCGCTCGATGCTGCGGTTCGCGATGACAATCCGGCCGATGCCCCGGCCGGCGAGGTGCTGGGCGACCAGCTCGATGGTCTCGCCGGCCCCGACCAGCAGGGCCGAGTGCTGCTTGAAGTCCGCGAAGATCTGCCGCGCCAGGTTCACGGCCGCGTACGCGACTGACACCGCGCTGGCCCCGATCTCGGTGTCGGTGCGCACGATCTTGGCGACCGAGAAGGCCTGCTGGAACAGCGAGTGCAGCATCGGGCCGGTGCTGCCGGCCTCCGTGGCGATCCGGTACGCTTCCTTCATCTGGCCGAGAATCTGCGGCTCGCCGAGCACCGCCGAGTCGAGCCCGCAGGCAACGGTGAAGGTGTGGCTCACCGCCAGCTGGTTGTCGAGCTGGTAGAGGCAGCCGTTGGCACGCTCGCCGAGATGGTGGTGGTCGTTGAGCCAGTCGCGCACGTAGACCAGGCCCTTCTCGGCACACCTGCTGTAGAACTCCGTCCGGTTGCAGGTCGAGACGATCAGCATCTCGTCCACCTGCGGCAGCTGCACGAGTTCCTGGAGCGCGACCGGCAGGCGTTCCGGGTTGAAGGCAAGCTTCTCCCGGATCTCGACCGGAGCCGAGCGATGATTGACGCCGAGGACTTTGAGGGACATCAGGGTGGTGGCGTGGGCGCCCGGTTGAGTAGTCCGGCAATTGTCGGGTAACCGGCCCCAAGGTTACAAGCAGAGGCCGCTCACGGGGCCTTGTTTTCATGGGGTATAGTGGCTTCCCGAAAGCTGATGCAGAAACCATGAAGCCCCTGATCCCGCTGGTCCTGATGGTGCTGGCCGCCTGCGCGACGCCGGGCCCCGAAGTCACCGATCCCGACGAGCTGGCGCCCGATTTCGGCCAGCCCGGGGAGGCCGGCTACCACCTGCTGATGGCGGAGATCGCCCTGCAGCGCGACTTGCCGGCGCTCGCCGCGACGGAATACCTGCGCGCGGCGCGCATCAGCAACGAGCCCTCCGTAGCGGAGCGAGCGACCCGCATTGCCATCGCATTCGGCACGCGCGCGGAGGGTCTCGAGGCCGCCCAGCGCTGGGCGGCCCTCGCGCCAGACGATCTCCATCCGAGGCGCTTCCTGGTGCGCCTGCACCTGGAAGAGGGCGACCGGGAGCGCGCCGTGGCCGAGCTCAGATTGCTGCGCGCCGCCGCCGGGCAGGCGGAGCGTGCCTTCCTGCCGCTCCTGCCCCTCGCGGTGGAGGCGCATGACCGCACGGCGGCCCTGGACGCGATGGCCGCGGTGGTGGCCGATTACCCGCACGATGCGAGCGGCGCTTACGTCCAGGCTTACCTTGCCCTGCGCGCCGGCGATGTGCGGCTGGCGGAGGCGGAGGCGGAGCGCGCGGTCGCGCTGGACCCGGGCTGGACCGAGGCAGCCATGCTCTATGCGCGCACGATCGCGGCGGACGGGCGCATCGACGAAGCGCTGGGCTGGCTGGCGGGGCGCCCGGAAGCCGCGGAGCCCGGGGTGCAGCTGGAAATCGCCGTGATGCTGATGGCGGCGGAGCGCACCGGCGAGGCGCGCGCGCTGCTCGAGGAATTGCTCGCCGCGCATCCCGCCGACGCCGACGCGCTGCGCGCGCTCGGCTACCTGGAATACTTCGACGGCGAACCGGAGGCCGCACGGGAGGCCTTCATGTCCCTGCTGGGGACCGGCCGGCACAGCAATGACGCCTTGTTCTACCTCGGCGGCATCGCGGAGCAGCAGGGCGAGATCGAGGAGGCGGCGCGCCTGTATTCGCGCGTCAGTGGCGGTGAGCACCTGGTCACGGCCCAGGTCCGGCTGGCGCTGGTGATGTTTCGCATGGGTCGGCCGGAGCTGGCCATCAATCACCTCGAGCTGTTTGCGCAACGCAATCCGGGCGCCGCCGTCGAGCTTGGCGCGGCGCGGGCCGAGCTCCTGATGCGGCTGGGGCTCCCCGAGGATGCCCTGCAGGTGTACGACGAGCTCCTGGAACGCCACCCCGACGAGGTCATGCTCCGTTACGCGCGCGGTCTGCTGCACGTCGAGCTCGGGCAGGTGGACGAGGCGCTGGCGGATTTCGAGCACCTCGTCGCCCTGTATCCGGACGACCCGAGCGCGCTGAACGCGCTGGGCTACACCTTGACGGACATGACCGAGCGGCACGACGAAGCGTACCCGCTGATCCGACGGGCCCTGGCGCTCGAGCCCGACGACCCGGCGATCCTCGACAGCATGGGCTGGGTGCTCTTCAGGCTGGGCCGCCCGGAGGAGGCGCTGCCTTACATCGAGCGATCGTGGGCATTGCACCAGGACGCGGAGATCGCGGCGCACCTCGGGGAGGTCCTGTGGAGCCTTGGACGCATCGACGAGGCGCGGTCAATCTGGCTCGAGGCGATCATCGATTTTCCTGGCAGCCAGGTGCTGCTGGATACAATGGGCCGGCTGGATCCCTGATAAATGCTGCAGCCGAGAGTAAATGCCGGCGCCGTTGCCGGAAGAGGCGCCGGGGTCTTTATAATCGTTCTCATTGCCGTTCTCGCTTCCGGCTGCGCCGGGCCGCCTGAACGTCCCATGGTGCCGAGGGCTGACTGGTTGGAAAGGCGGGACATGCTGCGCGAAATCGAAGAATTCCGCATGGAAGGGCGGCTCGCCCTGAATACGGGGCGACGGGGATACAGCGGCACCGTATCCTGGGAGCAGAACGACGATATCGTCGATTTCCGGTTTCGCGGGCCCTTTGGCTTCGGGGGCTTCCGGATTCATGGGGACCTGGACCAGCTGCGCGTCAAGACGACCGCCGGAGAAGAGTTCCTGCTGCGTGACCCGGAACTGGAGATGACCGAGCGCTTCGGCTGGAGCCTGCCGGTCCACAGCATGCGCTACTGGATCCTCGGCGTATCAGACCCGGGCCTGCCCGCCACGGAGGTGCCGGACGGGGAGGGCCTGCTCGAGAGCATGGAGCAGGCCGGCTGGGTGGTGAACTTCGACTCCTACGGCGACATCGACGGCCTGCTGCTGCCGCGACGCCTTGACATGGAGCGTGGCGAGGTACGCATCCGGGTCATGAGCGATCGCTGGGAGATTCCCGGCGCGCGGACGCTCGCCAGGCGATGAGCGAGGCCTGGCCGGCACCCGCCAAGCTGAACCTGTTCCTGCATGTGACCGGCCGGCGCGTGGATGGCTACCATTCGCTGCAGACGGTCTTCCAGTTGCTCGACTATTGCGACGAGCTCCGCATCGAGCCGACGGCCGACGGCACCATCAGCCGGCCCGAGGGCCTGGCCGGCATTGCCCCGGAGGAAGATCTCGTCGTGCGCGCCGCGAGGTTGCTGCAGGCGGCGTCGGGCTGTCCGCTGGGCGCCGAGATCAGGGTCCGCAAGCGCATTCCGTCGGGTGGCGGCCTCGGGGGCGGGAGCTCGGATGCTGCCACCGTGCTCGTCGCCCTCAATCGGCTCTGGCGGCTGGACTGGCCGGCGGGGCGTCTCGCCACGCTGGGATTACGCCTCGGCGCGGACGTGCCGGTGTTCGTGCATGGCCGCTCGGCTTGGGCCGAGGGCGTCGGCGAACGCCTGGCCCCGGTTGACCTGCCGCCCGCCTGGTACCTGGTCGTGTGTCCGGACTGCGCCGTCTCCACGGCCGAGATCTTCTCCGACCCTGAATTGACACGCGATAGCCCGGAAACGACAATTAGCGGCTTTCTTTCGGCCGGGGGGCGCAATGATTGTGAGCCCGTGGTCAGGCGGCGATACCCGGCCGTCGCGGCGGCGCTCGACTGGGTCGCCGCACGCGCCCGGGGGCAGCCGGCAAAGTTGACGGGTACCGGGGGCTGCGTTTTCGCGAAGTTTGATGCGGCCGCGGAGGCTCGCGCGGCGCTCGAGGGCCTGCCGCCCCGCTGGACGGGGTTCGTGGCCCGCGGCGTCGCGGCGAGTCCGTTGCTCGCGCGCATTGCCGCTGGGGCGTGAGGCGTGGCGGCGCCGCTCGGCAAGGGTTGACCGCTGGGGTGTAGCCAAGTGGTAAGGCAGCGGGTTTTGATCCCGCCATGCGGAGGTTCGAATCCTCCCACCCCAGCCATTTTCGGGAAGTTCGGGGTGGCGTCGGATCGGCAGGGGACCGCGAGTCCGGGGAGCGAGCGTGATGCATGAAGTAGGTCATATGGCGGTGTTCTCGGGCAATGCGAACCGGGAACTGGCCGAGAGTATCGCGCGCCACCTGGGTTTCCCGCTGGGCAAGATGCAGACCGGGCGCTTCAGCGACGGCGAGGTGTCGGTCGAGGTGCTGGAGAACGTCCGCGGCCGCGACGTGTTCATCGTCCAGTCGACCTGCCCGCCGGTAAACGACAACCTGCTGGAGCTGCTGGTCATGGTGGATGCGTTGCGGCGCGCCTCCGCGGCCCGCATCACTGCAGTGATCCCTTATTACGGCTATGCGCGGCAGGATCGCCGTCCCCGCGCGCAGCGCGTGGCGATCTCGGCCAAGCTGGTCGCCAACATGATCACCCATGCCGGCGTCGACCGAGTGCTCACGGTCGATCTGCATGCGGACCAGATCCAGGGCTTCTTCGACATCCCGGTGGACAACGTTTACGCATCGCCGGTGCTGCTGCACGACGCGTGGAAGCAGCGCTACGAGAACATGATCGTCGTCTCGCCGGACGTGGGCGGCGTGGTGCGGGCGCGCGCGCTGGCGAAGCGCCTCGACGACGCCGACCTGGCCATCATCGACAAGCGCCGGCCACGCGCCAACGAGTCGCAGGTGATGCACATCATCGGCGACGTGCGCGGCAAGACCTGCGTGCTGGTGGACGACATGATCGATACCGCCGGCACCATGTGCCAGGGTGTCGCGGCGCTCAAGAAGCATGGTGCCGAGAAGGTCTTCGCCTACATCACGCACCCGGTCCTGTCGGGGCCGGCCGTGCAAAGAATCAATGACTCGCTGCTGGACGAACTGGTGGTCACCGACACCATTCCCCTGTCCGTCGCGGCGCGCGCCAGCCCCAAGATCCGCCAGCTCAGCGTGGCGGAGATGCTGGCCGAGACCATGCGTCGCATCAGCGACGAAGAATCCGTCAGCTCGCTCTACGTGGACTGAGCAGACAGGAAAACGGCGTTCCCGATGGCGGGACGCCGGGTCGGCATGAGCGCAAGCCTGGTCGCGGGCCCGCCGTGCCGGAATATCACATCAACGGAGAACCGAGATGAGCCAGAAGTTCGAGCTTTTTGCCGAGAACCGGCCTGACCAGGGCAAGGGTGCGAGCCGCCGCCTGCGTCGGACCGGCAAGGTGCCCGCCATTCTTTACGGCGGTCACCGCGATCCGCGCGCCCTGGCGCTGGATCACAACGCCCTGCTGCACAATCTCGAGAACGATGCATTCTTCTCGAGCATCCTGACGGTGACGGTGGATGACAAGTCACAGCCGTGCATTCTCAAGGATGTCCAGCGGCATCCCTTCCGCAACCTCGTGCTGCATGTCGATCTGCAGCGCATCGTCGAGGACGAGGAAATCCGCGTCACGGTGCCGTTCCACTTCCTCGGCGAAGACCAGGCACCGGGCGCGAAGGCGGGCGGCGTGGTGTCGCGGGTGATGAACGAGCTGGAAATCAGCTGCCTGCCGAAGCATCTGCCCGAGTACATCGACGTCGATGTCTCCGGCCTGGAGCTGGACGAAAACCTCACCTTGTCCCAAGTCGTCCTGCCGGAGGGCGTGGCGATCGTCGGCGGCGAGGAGATGCTGGAGCAGCCGGTGGTCATCATCCATCGTCCGCGCCGCGAGGAGGAGCCCAAGGAGACCGAGGGCGAGGCGGGCGGCCAGGAGAGCTTCGAGGCTGACTCGAACGAAGACTGAGCTGGTCATTCGCCCGGGCTGCAGGGCCGTCCACCGGGGCGGCCCTGTATTGTCCCTGCCGATCACAGTGGCTGAAAGATGACAGAGCGCGCCCACATACGCATGATCGTCGGCCTCGGCAATCCCGGGTCCGAGTATGCCCAGACCCGGCATAACGCCGGCTTCTGGCTGGTGGACCTGCTGGCGGAGCGGCATGGCGGCGTATTTCGCGCGGAGCGAAAGTTTTCGGCCGAGCTGGCGACCGCCCGCATCGACGGCGCCGACATCCTGCTGCTGAAGCCGCAGACGTTCATGAACCGCAGCGGCGCTTCGGTCCAGGCCGCCGCGGCCTACCTGAAGATCCCGGTGGAGCAGATCCTGGTCGTCCACGACGACCTCGACCTGCCGCCCGGGGAGGCCAGACTGAAGCTGGGCGGCGGCCACGGCGGCCACAATGGCCTGCGCAGCCTGCTCTCGCACCTGGGGCCTGAGTTCTGGCGGCTGCGCCTGGGCATTGGCCATCCCGGGAATCGCGCCGAGGTCATTGATTACGTTCTCAACCGTGCTTCGCGCGAGGACGAGGCTTCGATCCAGGCCGCGGTCGTCGATGCCGCCGACGTCATTCCCATCCTGCTGGGCAGCGGCGAGCAACCGGCCATGCACAGGCTCCACAGCCGCGGGCAATCCCCGGGGCCCAACCGGAAGGGCAGCGAGCCAGACCTCGCGGAGTAAGCTGATGGGAATCCGTATCGGAATCGTCGGTCTGCCGAATGTTGGCAAGTCCACCCTCTTCAATGCGTTGACCCGCGCGGAGATCGCGGCGGAGAACTATCCCTTCTGCACCATCGATCCCAACGTCGGGGTCGTGCCGGTGCCGGACCCGCGGCTGCAGGCGCTGACCGAAATCGCCCGGCCGCAGAAGACGCTGCCCACCACGATCGAGTTCGTCGATATCGCGGGACTGGTGCGTGGCGCCTCCAAGGGTGAAGGGCTGGGCAACCAGTTCCTCGCCAATATCCGCGAGACGGACGCGATCGCCCACGTCGTGCGCTGCTTCGAGGATACCGACGTGGTCCATGTCGAGGGCCGCGTCGACCCGGCCGGCGACATCGAGGTGATCCACCTCGAGCTGGCGCTGGCAGATTTCGAGACCGTGACCAGGAACCTCGAGCGGGCCGTCAAGGCGGCCAAGACGGGGCGCAAGGAGGACCTCCAGCGGCGCGACCTGCTGGCCCAGGTGGCCGACCATCTCGACCAGGGACTGCCGGTGCGCTCCATGCCGCTCGACGACGCGCAGCACGCCCTGATCCGCGACCTCCACCTGCTCACCGCCAAGCCGACGCTGTATATCGCGAACGTCGCGGAGGATGGTTTTCTTAACAATCCGTTCCTCGACACGGTGACCCTCATCGCCGCGGCCGAGGGCGCGGAGGTCGTGGCCGTGTGCGCGGCCATCGAGGCGGAGATCTCGCAGCTCGAGGAGGCCGACAAGGGCGAGTTTCTCGCCGAGCTGGGCCTTGCCGAGCCGGGCCTCGACCGCGTTATCCGGGCCGGTTACCGGCTGCTGGGCCTGCAGACCTACTTTACGGTCGGGCCCAAGGAGGTACGCGCCTGGACCGTCTGGATCGGTGCCACGGCCCCCGAGGCCGCGGGCGAGATCCATACCGACTTCCAGCGCGGCTTCATCCGCGCCGAGGTCATCGCCTACGCGGACTTCATCGCCTGCGGCGGGGAGTCGAAAGCCAAAGAAGCCGGCAAGATGCGCGTCGAGGGCAAGGACTACATCGTCAAGGACGGCGACGTGATGCACTTCCGCTTCAACGTCTAGGCGGCGGCGCGCTCCTGTTGCACGATCCGCGCGCTGAGCCCGGCGGGATCAAGCAGCCGGATCGTGCGACCCTGGACCTCGATCAGGCCGTCACGCTGCAGCGCGCTGAAGCTGCGGCTGACGGTCTCCAGCGTCATGCCGAGGAAGGAGGCGATGTCCTGCCGCTGCATCGGCAGGTAGACCGTTCGCGCTCCGCTGCAGGCGCATCCGCTGTGCCGCGGGCCGATGCCCCTGAGCAGGAACCATGCGAGCCGCTGCCCGGTCTGCAGCTGGCCAAGCACCCGATGCATCTCGCGGGCACGCGTGATCTGCCGGCCGGCGATGGCGAGCACAGCGCGCCACAGCTCCGGTTCGGTGGTCAGCCGGGCGATCAGGCGGCCCACCGGGATGCGGCAGGCACGGACGGGTTCCAGCGCGAGCGCAAAGCCGCGGTGCTCCGGAATCTCGATGCGCTCGATGCCCAGCACCTCGCCGGCGCCGTGGAAACCCACCACCTGCTCCCGGCCATCGACATCCACTTCGCTGGTCTTCAGCGCGCCCTCGGCGACGACCCAGATCGAGCAGCGCTTCTGGCCCGCCATGTAGAGGCTCTCGCCCGGCTTCAGGCGACGCTGCTCCAGCACGGAGTCCAGCAGGGCGCCGGGCAGGCCCGTGTCCGGCGAGTCGTCGCACAGCGCGGGCAATGGGCAGCTGTCGCAGCCCGGCGAGACCAGCTGCGGAGCGCGCTCCCGGTCTCCGCTGCGCATCGTGCCGGGCGGGCTCGGGCGCAGCACGGCGGTCACGAGGGGATTTCGAGCAGCCGGCGGATGGTCTGCGGCTTGCGAACGAGGTCCGCGATCGTCTGCTGGTCGAGTTCTGCGAGGAAGGCCTGCATCGCGCGACTCAGGGCGGGCGCAAGCGCACAGGCGGGCGTGAGGCGACAGGTGTTCTCCGGCCGGAAGCACTCCACGATGCCGAGATCTTCCTCGGTCTTGCGGATCACGTCGCCGAGGCAGATCTCCTCCGCCGGCAGCGCAAGCGTCAAGCCGCCGTTGGGGCCGCGCTGCGCGACCACCAGGCCCTCGCGCGTCAGCAGGTTGACTACCTTCATGAGATGCGCGCGCGAGATGTTGTAGGCATCGGAGATCTCGCGGATGGTGCAGCGCCGGTCCGGCGTGACCGCGAGATACATCAAGACCCTGAAGGCGTAGTCGCTGAAGTAAGTCAGTCGCATTGCAGTCCATCCCGGCGCCGGGATGGCGCCTAGCTATTTATGCATATTACATGACCTAATAGCATTGGCAACCGCGGCTTGTACGCACGCCGGGAGCGCTCAGCCGAGCACGGGCAGCAGGGCGCCGAGCGGGTGGCGGTAGCGCGCCACGGAGTAAAGGAACAGGAAGGTCCCGACTGCCGCCACGAACGCAATCGCGCGTGTCGCGCGCGTCGGGGCCCGGCGCAGCGCCAGGCTGCCCAGCACGATGTACGCGAGCAGCAGCAGCACTTTCACCGTCAGCCAGGTGTCGCGGAACGGATACTGCTGGATGATGGTCGTCAGCCAGAGGGCGCTGCCCAGGAGCACCGTGTCCACGGTGTGCGGCAGGGCCCGCAACAGCGGTTGCCGCGGCAGGGTACGGCCGGACAGCACCCACGCGCCGCGCCACAGGAACAGCGTGAACGACAGCATCACGCTGTAGAAGTGCACCTGCTTGAGCCAGTAATAGAGCATGCGGCGACAATATCAGCCCGGGGCGCCGTCGGCGCGCGGACGGAAATAGACCGGCAGGTTCAGCATCGCCCAGGCCAGCAGCGCGGCGAGCCAGACGAGCGCCGCGCACAGGCTCAGCCAGCCGGCGGCGGCCGGGAGGAACTCCGCCGCCACCCTGAGCCCCGCGGCCGCCTGGACGGCCAGAAACAGCCGCCAGGTCAGCGTGTCCAGGGCCAGCGGCCGGCCGGAGTGGCCGAGGGTCACGCGCGTCACCATCGCCATCAGCATGCCCCCGAGGAAGCCGAGGCCGAGCGCATGAATCGGGGCCCGGCCGAGAAGTCCCGGCAGGCCGGCCGCCGCGGCGAGGTCGGCGACGGCCGCGAGCCCGAGGCCGAGGGGCAGCCATGCGAACGAGATGTGCAGGACGTCCAGCAGGCGCACCTCCGATCGCTGCCGCGGTCGCCAGCGCAGCGCACAGGCGAGCGCTACGCCGGCCAATGGCACGCTGGCGAGCCAGGCGAGCGCCGGCGCGGTCTCGAGCAGTGCGCGCGCCAGCGCGAGCGCGACGAACAGGTACAGGATCCAGTCGGGACGCCAGCTCACGTAGCCGGGCACGACCCGCGAGCTGAAGAACGGGATCATCCGGTGGCAGACGGTGAAATACACGACCAGCAGCAGGCCCCAGAGGCCAAGCCCGCGCACCAGCGGCCAGGCCGAGAAGTCGCCGCTCAACAGCGCGTCCCCGAACAGCAGCATGCCCGCCAGGCCGGCGGCGAGACCCGCCAGCACCGCATAGGCGTGCGCGACGCGCGCCTCGGCATGCAGCAGGATTCGCAGCAGGGTGATGAGGATCAGGGCGAGCGCGACGGTCGCGAGCAGCCAGCCGGCGAGGGACCATGCGCGCGGCGCCGCGAGACTGGCCATGAACAGCAGGTTGCCTGCATTGACCAGCCCGAAAGCCAGGAGCATCGCCGCGCGCCCCGGCTGTGGCGCGGGCATCCAGCGCGGGTATACGGTCAGCAGGAAGCCGTACATGAACGGCACGTAGGCGAGGAACAGCGCCGCGGCGCCGTGCGCCAGCAGCGCCGGCCGCGCGGGCTCCAGGCTGCCGAGGCCGGTCGCGCGCGCCGCGAGCAGGAGCGCCCACCAGGCGGACCAGACCAGCAGCCAGGCCAGGCCGGTGGCGAAAAACATCCGGTGGGGCGCAGCCGTCAGGATCCGCCAGCGTTGCTGCAAGGTCGCCATGGCGAATATCGTGGCCCGGCGCCGGCCGCGCCGCCTTGAGATATCGCAAATGCGGCGCCGGCGCTCGCCTTGACAGTTCAGCAGGGCACGGGGAGAATTCTCGGCCCTCCCAGGCAAGCGCCGCCAGGCGCGCAGCGGCGGCTACGTAGCTCAGTTGGTCAGAGCGCGGCACTCATAATGCTGAGGTCGGTGGTTCGAGCCCACCCGTAGCCACCATCCTTCATGCGCGCAGGGAAGCGCTTGATGTCCTGCCGGGAGGACTTCGCGGCCAATCGCTACCGGCTGGCCGCCTGACAACGCGCTAGGGCAGTTCCTGCAGCTTCCGGTCGTAGATGTCCCGCACCTGGGTGACCGCAGCGTATTCCCGGGCACGCTCCAGGCTTGCCCTGGACGCGTCATGGCGACCGATCTGCGCGAGGATCACCGCGCGCATGTAATGGAACCGATGCTCGTCCTTCTGCAGGCGGATCGCCTGGTTGATCGCCGCCAGCGCGTCGTCGGGACGCCCCTCCGCGTAGGCCTGCTCCGACAGGGAGAGGTGATAGTAGGGGTTGCGCTGCTGGTGCCGGCGGATGCGTTCCCGGTAAACCTCGGCGAGTGCCGGCAGGCCCTGCTGCTCGTAGAGCCTGGTGAGATTGCTCATGGCCGGCTTGTGCCACGGGTCGGCACGCAGCGCCCGGTGGTAAGCGCTCTCCGCATAATCTGGCAGGCGGTTGCGCCGGTAGAGCACGCCGAGGTTGGTCCAGGCCGCAGCGACGTCGTCGTCGGTCGTGAGCGCCTTGAGCAGGTAAACGAAGGCATCGCGGTGCTCGCCGGAGCGGATCGCCTGCGCCCCGAGGTTGTTGTAGAACAAGGCGTCGACGCGGTCGTCGCTGATCGGCCGTTGCGCGTAGTTGCCACGGTAGTTCGGCAGGTTGAAGTCGACCACCAAGTGGCGCGGCGGGTACCGCCCATCGGTGGTGTCGCGGATCCAGGCGTTGACGTGCTGGTTCAATATGGCCGTGTCGCCGTCGCCGGTCCACATGGCAGGCACGTCGACCTGCTGATAGTTGACCGGCAGGCGCGCCTCGCGCGCGAGCGCCACGAACAGGTTGGTGAATGCCAGGCAGTTGCCGACGCCGGCGTGGAACGTCTCGCTCGCCGTAAGGGTCGACTCGGCGTGGTAATCGAGCGAGAAGAGGCCGCTGCCCTGCATCGCGCGCAGCAGGCGGTGCAGGCGCGCCTCGTGCGTGTGGGCGCCGCTCACGGCGCTTGCGACGAAGGCCCGCATGTCTTCGTCCACCCCGCGGATGTCCGCATCCGGAAGCTCGGCGGCGGAGACGGACTCACCAAACAGCACTGTGCCGGACAGCAGCTGGGCGTCGCCGGGCAGGGCCGCGCCGGACTGGTGTGCGGACATCGGTCCCGCGCAGCCCGCCAGCAGCATGCTCAGCGTGATTGCGGCGCAACTCGAAAGCCAGGGCGCGTGGCGCAAGACGGGGACACCTCGAACATCGGTTCCTGCCTGGAACCTTGATCTCTTGGGTTCGACAGATCAAGTCCCGCGCGAGTTCACGCCGCCGCCCCCTGTGCTTCCGGTTCTGCGCGACCGCTCGGGCGCATCATCAGTCGGTACAGCGCGGGAATCACCACCAGCGTGAGGAGCGTCGAGGCGACCAGGCCGGAGATGATCGCCCAGGCCAGGGGCGGCCACAGGGTGGAGCGCGTGAAGGTGAGCGGCAGCAGGCCGGCCACTGTCGTCGCCGTGGTCATCAGGATCGGGCGCGTGCGCCGCCCCACGGCCGCCACGATGGCCGCGCCGGTTTCGAGGCCGTCGCGTTCCAGCCTGCGAATCAGGTCGATCAGCACGATGGCGTTGTTGACCACGATCCCGACCAGCGCGACCACGCCCAGGATCGCGGTAAAGCTGAACGGCTGGCCGGCAAGCAGCAGCCCGGGCGTGACCCCGACCACCGCGAGCGGCACCGTGACCAGCACGATGGCGAGCAGGCGGAAGGAATTGAACTGGAACAGCAGGAACACCAGCAACAGCAGGATGCCGATCGGCAGGGTGCGGAACAGCGCGGTATTGGCCTCGGCGGCCTCGGCCGCCGCGCCGCCGTAGACCAGGCGCACGCCTGGCGGGAGGGTCATGGCCTCGAGCCGCGGGGCGAGCGCGGACAGCACGTCGTCGTAGGTGTAGCCGTCCGCCGTTTCCGCGAGCACCGCGGTCATGCGTTGCATGTCCCAGTGGCGGATCACGGCCGGCTGCCATTCCAGGCGCGCATGCACGACCTGGCCGAGCGGCACCGTGTTTCCGTCCGGCAGGGCGAGCGGCAGGCCCTCGACGGCCTCCATCGGGAAGGCGCGGCCTTCCGGGGACCTGAAGAGCATGGGCAGGGGCTCGCGGCGCGCCCGCCAGGTCGAGAATTCCTGGCCGAGCGTCACGGCCGTGAGCAGCGTGGCGATGTCCGCGCGCGCGAGGCCGAGCCGCGCCGCGGCGGCATCATCGATTTCCAGCGCGACGGTCGCGAGGCCCGTGCCAAGCGTGTGGTGGACGTCCACCGCGCCGGGCGTGTCGCGCAGCAGGCGCATGACCTCCTCGGCGGTCGCGACCAGGTCCCCCGGGCGCTCCGAGAACACGCGGATTTCCACCGGAGCTTCCAACGGGGCGCCCTGGCCGAGCCTGCTGGCGACGACGTGGGCATCGGGCAAGGTCTCGCCGGCGCGATTGCGGACCCAGGTCATCAGTCTCGGCAGGTCGCGGTCACTCTCGGTGATCGCCACGATCCGGCCGAGGTGCGGCGAGCGCGGGATCTTGATGAGGTTGTAGTAGAAGCGCGACCCGGTCGAGCCGGCAAAAACGTGCACGTCCGTGACGCGCGGCTGCTGGGCAAGCTCCGCCGCCAGGGCATTCGTCTGCAGGGCCGTGTGCTCGAGCTCGGTGCCCTCGGAAAAATGCAGGTCCACGATCAACTGGTTCCGATCCGTGCTCGGAAAGAAATCCCTGGGAAGGTAGCCGGAAAGGAACCCTGCGAAGGTCACGAGCACGGCGGCCAGCATGACGACCCGCCAGGGCCGCCGCACCGCGAGGGCGCCAAGCCGCTCGCCGAGCCGCACGATCCGCTGGCCGCGCCTGCCGACGCTGGGGCGCAAGGTCAGCGTCGCCATCACCGGGGTTGCGAACACGGCATAGACGTAGCTGACCAGCAGCGTCAGCATCACCACCACCGGGATGCCGCGCGTGAAGTCGGCGGTATCGCCCCGCGCGAGCAGCAGCGGCATGAAGGCCGCCAGCGTGGTGCCGGTGGCGGCGGCCAGCGGGCCGGCCAGTTCGCCGACCGAGAGGGCCGCGGCCTCGCGGGGGCTGCGGCCCTGGTCCAGGTGCCACTGCAGGTTCTCGACCATCACGATGGCGTTGTCCACCAGCATGCCGAGCGCGATCACCAGTCCCGCCACGGCCATCTGGTGCAGCACGCCCCCGCCCATGGCGTAGATTGCGAGGGCCGACAAGGTGACCAGCGGCAGCAGGCCGGCGACCGTGAGGCCGAGACGCGTTCCCATGAACGCCAGCAGCACGAGCATGACGATCACCACGCCGAGCAGGAGCGAGCGCGCCAGCTCCGCGAGGCGGTCCTCCACCCATTTCGGCTGGTAGAACACCTCGTGGATCTCGAGTGGCGCGTACAGGGGCCGAATCTCGTCCAGCAGGGTCCGCACCTGCGCGCCGAAGCGCACGGCATTGAGCCGGTTCTCGGGGATCACGATGCCGAGGCCGACGGCGGGACGGGCGTTGAACCACATGCGCTCGGTCGGGGGCTCGGTGGGCTCAAGCCGGACGTTGGCGATTTCGCGCAGCGGCAGCAGGTCGCCCGAAGGCAGCCGCACGGGCGTGTTCGCCAGCTCCTCGAGGTCGCGGAACTCGGTCTGCGGCCGCAGCACGAACGAGCGCCCGTCACGGCTCAACGAGCCCCCCGGCATGGTGATATTGCGGGCCGCGAGCTGTGCGCCGATCGCGGTGGGATCGAGGCCCCAGGTCACCGCCACCGCCGGATCCAGCCCGAGCACCAGCTGCTCGCCCGGGTCTGCGATCAGCTCCACGCGGGCGATGTCGCTGATGCGGAACAGCTCGCGGCGCAGCTTGCGGGCGGCATCCACGAGTTCGAGCAGGTCGTCCGAGCCGGTCACCGCCAGCACGATGCCTTCGGTGTCCATCATGCGGTCGAGCACCTCGGGCTGACCGGCGCCATCGGGAAACTTGCGCTCGGCGCGCTCGACAGCGACCCGGATCCGCTGCCAGGCATTGTCCGTGTCGTACACGTGCTGGTGCATGCCCACGATGAGCTGGGCGAAGCCGAGGCGCGCCGTGCCGCGCAATTCCCTGACCTCGTCGATCTGCGCGATTTCTTCCTCGAGCGGGTTCAGCACCAGGCGCTCGATCTGGGCCGCGTCGGCACCAGGCCAGCTGACATGCACCTGGCCGTAGCGGTAGGGGAAGAACGGATCTTCCTGCCGGTCCATGCCGATCCATGCCGCCAGGCCGATCAGCGACAGGGTCGCGACCGCCGCGAGCACGAGGCGTCGCCGCTCCAGGCTGGCCAGGATCGCATTCAGGGCAGCACCCGCACGGCATCGCCGTCGAGCAGTTGCTGGTGGCCGGCCACGACCACCTGGTCCCCGGCCGAGAGCTGCCCGGTGACTTCCACGTTGGCCCCGGCCAGTCTTCCGACCGCGACCGGCGTCATCATCGCGCGCCCGTCAACGACACGGAAGACGCGAGTCTGGCCGGTGCCGGGATCCACGATCGCGCCGAGCGGCACCATGAGCACGACGGGAACATCGTGGGTCAGCGCCACGTGCACCGAGATGCCGGGCTCCCAGTCGGCGCCCGCGGCGAGCGTGATCACCGCGGGCGCGGGGCGTCCCTCGCGCGCCACCCCGAGCTCGCGGATGTGTCCCGCCGCGCGCGCGCCGGTCACCAGCGCGCGCACCTCGACGCGATCGCCCGGCGCGAGCAGTCGCGCGAGTCCCTCGGGCAGCTTCACCTCGACCTCGAGGCCGCTGCGGCCAGACAGCACGAGGACCGGCTGGCCGGCCTGCACGAAATCGCCGGGCTCGATGAGCAGGTCGCTGACGGTCGCGTCAAACGGCGCGCGCAGGATCGCGTCGGCGAGCTGATCGCGCGCTTCCGCGACCCCTGCCAGCGCCTGGGCGCGCGCCGCGCGCGTCGCGTTGCGCTGGGCGAGCGTGCGATCCAGCAGGTCCGCGGAGGCGAGGCCGCGCGCGTTGAGTTCGCGCGCGCGCTCGTAGTCGGCATCGAGCTGCACCAGGCGCTCGTCCTGCTCGCGCACCCGCGCCTCGGCGGCGGCCAGCGCCGGTCCCAGCGCCGGATTCTGCAGGGCGGCGAGCCGCTGCCCCGCGACGACCTGGTCGCCGCGCGCGACGAAGCGCTCGGCGAGGTGGCCGTGGTGCAGGAATGCGGGTGCGGCGCGTTGCGTCGCGCGCAGCACGCCGGGCAGGCGCAGGTCTCGCGTGGGCTCCGATGCGCCGACCGCCACGGTGCGGACGGGCCGACGCTGGTCGATTTCGAGCCCCTGGCCCGCGGCGCCGGTCGAGGGCTCGCACCCCGCAAGCAGCAGGGCGAGGAGGCCGAGCATGGGCACGGCGCCGGCGAGGCCGATGGCGCGGATCCGCGGAGCGCTCCGAAGTGCGTGGTGTGTTGCGTGTGCCATGGCGTTGCCTGTCATGCGCGGGGCAGCAGCCCCTCGAAGAAGATCTTGAGGAAATCGTCGAGGTATTCCTCGTCGCTTCCCACGCCCGGCCACTGCGAGTGATGGGCGCGCGCCTCGAACCATTGCGTGCACGCGTTCACGAACATCGTCACGACATGGGCGGGGTTGACGTCGGCACGCAGCTGGCCGCGCTGCTGCACCTGGCGGACGCGCTCGGCGCCGAGGCGCACCAGCTCGGCGTCGAGCCGGCCGCAGTGCTGGTCTTCGTCGAGGTGTGTCCATGCGAACAGCCGCACGACCTCGGGGTTGCTCTGCAGGAATGCGAAATAGCTGATGATCGCGCTCTTCAGCAGGTCCGCATCCGGCACATCCGCCGCGCGCAGCTCCGCCTCCTGGCCCTCCGCATAAGCGGCAAAAGCCCGCTCCTTGACCAGCTCCCAGAGGGCTTCCTTGCTGCCGAAATGATGGTGGATCAGGCTCTTGGTGACGCTCGAATGCGCGGCGATCTCCCGCATGCTGACGGCGGCGAAGCCCTTGTCCACGAACAGCGTATGCGCGGCCTCGAGGATGCGTTCCCGGGTGAGGTCCGGATCCCGGGTTCCGGTGGTGGTGTTCATAGCGCCAGAATATTATGAACTGGCCGACCGGTCAATTAGTGTGCCGGGTTCAGTACACGGGTACCGAAGGGGCCCCGGGCGCTCAGTCCTCGCGGCCGGCGAAGTCCTGCGCGAAGGGATTGGCAGCCGCCGGCGCGATGCGGATGTAGCTCTTGCCAGTCACCACATGACAGGCGTTGCAGCTGTCGAGCAGCTGGGCGAACCGGTTGCCGCTGTTCGCCCAGTCGGCCTCGTCCACCGCATCCTCCAGGGCCTCGATCGACGGCAACAGCATCTCGCGCGTGAGGTCGCCCACCGGGTATTCCCGGTAGAGCGGCAGGTTGTCGATCACGTATTCCGCGGCTTCCTCCAGCTCATGCAGGTAATGGTCGGCGAGCCTGGCATTGTTGGCCGCCAGGGACAGCTGCAGCTTGTGGGTGTAGGTCTGCATGCGCTCCATCATCACGGCCAGTCCCGCGCCATCGCCGTGCGCCGGCGTGGCGGCCAGGCAGATCAGCGCCACGGCGAGTAGTGCCGCCCGGTTGGACTTCATCCTTGCATGCATCTGGAGCTCCTTTTTGCCAGCAGAAAAACGAACCTGATCGAGAATCATTTGCGTTAAATCCGTATCTACAGCCCGTGAACGGCGACCCTATACTGGTCACCGAAGCCCACGCGACGCATTCCGGACAGCGCCTCCCGGACGCCAGATTAGCCACAGGACCTCGCCGTGACCAGCGCCGACCCCGTCGTTCTCAGTGATCTGCCCGCGGGCTTTCGCGGCGTAGTGGCGCGAGTCACGGGCGGCCGGGACCTCGCGGCCCGCCTCGCGGCCATGGGCCTGACGGCGGGCACCGAGATCGTGGTCCTGCAGAACCTGGGTTTCGGGCCGATGCTGGCCCGGGTTCGGGACACCCGCATTGCGCTCGGCCGGGGCCAGGCCGGCATGGTGACCGTTTATGAATGCGAATCTGCAGACGCTCGGCCCGCCCCCGGGCCCGCCGCGCCCCGCTAGGGCGCGCCGCCTGGTCGTAGGCCTTGCGGGCCAGCCCAACGTCGGCAAGTCCACGGTCTTCAGCATCCTCACGGGGTTGTCGGCCGAGGTCGGCAACTGGCCCGGGCGGACCGTCGAGCGCCGCGAGGGCTCGGCCCGCATCGGCGGGCGCGAGTTCCACGTCGTCGACCTGCCGGGCACCTACAGCCTGACCTCGAACTCCGAAGAGGAGCGCATTGCGCGCGAGTTCATTCTCAGGGAACGGCCCGACGTCATCATCATGCTCGCGGACGCCTCGGCGCTGGAGCGCAACCTCTACCTGCTGGCCGAATTGCTGCTGCTGCCGATTCCCGTCGTGCTGGGCGTCAACATGGTGGACGTGGCCCGGCGCGAGGGGGTGGAGTTCGACGCCCACGTGCTGCAGGCCGCGCTCGGCCTGCCGGTGGTGCCGATGGTCGCCAGCCGCAACGAGGGCGTGGCGGAGCTGCTCGCCGCGGCCGCGGCGCTGGCGGATGGCGAGCAGGTGTTCGCACCGGATCGCCCCGAGATCGCGGCCGCGCACCGGGCGGTGTACGAGCGGGTCAACGCGCTCATCGAGCCGACCGTGCCCGCGGGGCTGCCGGCCCACTGGGCGGCGCTGAAACTGCTCGAGGGAGACCGCGAGATCACGGCAAAGGCGCAGCAATGGCTGCCGCCCGAGGCCTGGGCGCAGGTCCACGAGTTGCTGCTCGAGCACGAGGACGCGGTGCTCGACGTCGCGGGCGCGCGCTACGAGTGGATCGGCCGCATGGTGCGGGCCGCGGTCCGCCGGCCGCGGCTCGGCCAGATCAGTTTCACGGACCGCTTCGACCGCATCGCCACGCATCCCGGCTGGGGCCTGGCCCTGCTCCTGGCGGTCTTCGGCATGGTGTTCTGGCTGACCTTCTCGGTGGCGGGCCCGATCCAGGAATGGCTGGAGGAACGCGTCGTCGCCGGTGTCTCGGCCACGCTTGCCGCGGCGCTCACGGGTGCGCCGGAATGGCTCTCCGGAATGCTGGTGGACGGCATGCTCGCCGGCGCGGGGATCGTCGTGACCTTCGTGCCCATCCTGTTCGTGTTCTTCCTCGCGCTGGGTTTCCTCGAAGACACCGGCTACCAGAGTCGCATGGCCTACGTCATGGACCGTTTCATGCACCGCATCGGGCTGCACGGCAAGAGCTTCCTGCCGCTGTTCCTCGGCTTCGGCTGCAACGTCCCGGCCGTGATGGGCAGCCGGGTGATCGAGTCGCGCTCAGCGCGCCTGCTCACCATCATGCTGACGCCGTTCGTGCCGTGCAGCGCGCGCCTGCTGGTGCTCGCATTCCTCGTGCCGTTGTTCTTCCCAACCTTCCCGGCGCTGGTGGCCTGGGGCCTCGTGGTCGGCAACCTGGCGGTGCTGGTGCTGATCGGCTTGCTGCTCGACCGCTTTGCGTTCCGGCGCGAGCGGCTCGCGTTCATCATGGAGATGCCGCTTTACCATGTGCCGAACCCGCGCACGATCCTGATCTTCGCGTGGACCAACGTCTGGACCTTCATGAAGCGCGCCGCGACCATCATCGTCGTGGCCTCGATGGTCATCTGGCTGCTCGTCAGCTACCCGGGGGAGCACGTCAACCAGAGTTATCTCGCGATGTTCGGCCAGAGCCTGGAGCCGGTCGGCGCGCTCATGGGCCTGGACTGGCGCCTCATCGTCGCCACCCTGTCCGCGTTCATCGCCAAGGAGAACGCGATCGCCGCGCTCGGCATCATCTTCGGCACGGACGGCGAGGGCCTGGGCAGCACGCTGGCCGTGCTGGTGACGCCGGCCTCTGCGCTGGCCTTCCTGGTGGTGAACATGCTGTTCGTGCCCTGCGTCGCGACCGTGGCGGCGGTTCGCCAGGAGACCCGCAGCTGGGGCTGGACTGCCGCCAGCTCCGGGCTGATGCTTGCCAGTGCGCTGTTGTTCGGTACGCTGGTGTACCAGGGAGCAGTGCTGCTCGGGCTCGGAGGTGCGGGTGCTTAAGATCGTGTTGACCCAGGTTGCGGCGGGGCGGATCGGCAACACGGCCGAGCTCGCGGCCGCCATGGATGCCTCGCCGGCGATGGTCGAGGCGCTGGTCGGCGAGCTCGAGCGGCGCGGCCTGTTACAGCGCGCCGGGGATTGCGGCTCGGCCTGCACGGGCTGTCCGACGGAACTCGAGTGCGGGCAGAAGACCCAGGCCAGCGCGTGGATGCTTACGGCCGCGGGACGCCGTTACGCGGAGAGCTGATGCGCACCGTGCCGATCGCGCTGATCTCGTGGCTGTTGCCGAGCGCGGCGGTGCTGGTCACTTACTGGGTGTCGTCCTCGCTCGGACAGGTGCCCACCTGCATCCCGTTCTTCGAAGGCTGCACTTCCATCAGCGGTGCCGCGCGGCGGGATCCGTCCATCCACATATTCCGCGCGCTGATGCTGCCGACCGCGACGGTGATCGCCGCCTACTGGCTGCTGGTGCGCGCCTGGCTGGGCCACCTGGGCGAGACCAGTCGCAGCCGCGACTGGCTCACCGCGCTCGGCCTTGTCGGCGCATTGTTCCTCGTGCTGTACGTCGTGTTTCTCGGCACGGACGGGCGCGCCTACGAGCTGATGCGCCGTTACGGGGTGACCGTCTATTTTGCGTTCACGGCCCTCGCGCAGCTGATGCTGGCAGCGCGGCTGCAGCGGCTCCCCGCCCGCTACAAGGCCGAGGTGGGGCGCGGCGTGATCGGCGCCAAGGTCGCCTTTGGCGCCGCGATGCTGGGGCTTGGCCTGCTGAACATCCCGGCGGCGAACTTCTACCCACACCTGCAGCTGGACAACGTGATCGCCTGGAACTTCGCGCTGCTGATGCACGGCTACTTCGGGCTGACCGCCATCGCCTGGCGGCGCGCCGGCTACCGCATCATCACCCAGGTCCGCTAGCGCGCCAGCAGGCGGGCCGCGAGCGCCGCCACGTCCGGTGCGCCGCTCGTGTCTACCGCCACGTGGAATTTCGCCTCGCGCGGGCTTGTCTCGACCCGGCGCGCCAGTTGCGCCTCGAGCACGGCGAGGCCGGCATCCGAGGGATCGTCCCGGCGTGCCGCGACTCTCCGGCGCAGCACTTCGGGTGGCGCATCGCACGCGAGCACGCGCGGACGCGCGCCGCACTCCAGTGCGAGGCCCACGAATTCATCGCGTCGCCCGGCCTCGAGGAAGGCGGCATCCACGACGAGGCTGATGCCCGCGCCGAGCGTCGCGCGCGCGATCTGCGCGAGCCTGGCGTAGGTGCGCGCGCTGGCGGCCGCGTCGTAGAGGCCCATGCCCACTCCGGCTGCCGCGGCGGCGAGCGGATCGAGGCCATGCAGGCGCTTGCGCTCCAGGTCCGAGCGCACCCAGGCCGCGGGCAACAGCGGCGCGAGGCGCCGCGCCAGATGGCTCTTGCCCGACCCCGACAGGCCGTGCATCAGCACCAGCAGGGGCGCCGGCGGGTGCGCGTGGCGCGCCGCGAGCTCGATGTGCCTGGCCTGGCGCGCGCGCAGGCGCGCCGCTTCGCTCGCCTCCAGTCCGCCCTGGGCGCGGCGAATGCCGTCGATCTTGGCGCGCACCAGGTGGCGGTATGCCAGGTACCAGTTCAGCACGGCCAGTCCGTCGTAGTCGCCGAGCGCCGCCAGCCACGCGTTGTAGAAGCGCCAGCCGAGCGCCCCGTGGTCGCGCGACTCGAGGTCCATGAGCAGGAAAGCGACTTCGCTCTGCACGTCGATCCAGCGCAACCCCGGGTCGAACTCGATGCCGTCGAAGGCCACGATGCGTCCATCCAGCATGACCAGGTTCGCGAGGTGCAGGTCGCCGTGTCCCTCGCGCACGCACCCCGCCTCGAGGCGGGTGTCGAAACGCCCGGCCATGACCGCGGCATTCTGCCGGGTCCAGTCTGCCAGCCGCTGCAGCGTGGCGGCCGTGGTCGCGTCGAGGTCTTCGCCAGGCAGCGCTGCGAAGTTCGCCAGCGCGGGACGTGCGACCGCCGCGGCGTCGCCGTATCCCGCCCCAGGCTGCGCGGGGGGCAGGGCGTGCTGGAACCGCGCCAGCGCCAGCGCGAAGGCCTCGAGTGCTTCCTCGCCGAGTGCGCCGGCCTCAAGGCGTCGATCCAGGCGCGCCGCGGCGGGAAAGCGCCGCATGCGCACCGCGGGTTCGGCATCCCCGGACAGCTCGCCCACGCGCCAGCCCCCGGCCGTCTCGCGCGCGCCGACGACGTCCAGGTAGATCTCGGGCGCGAGGCGCGCGTTGAGGCGCATTTCCTCCTGGCAGTAATACAGCCGGCGGGCGCGGTTCCGAAAGTCCAGGAAGCCCAGGTCCAGCGGCTTCTTGAACTTGTACGCGTAGTCGCCGGCGAGGAAGACCCACGAGATGTGCGTCTCCACCAGTTCGACCCTGTCGACCGGGGGCGGATACGCGCCCGGCTCAGACAGGTCCGCGATCATGTCCCGGCGGGACACCCGTGCGGACGCTCAGGCCGCGGCGCCAAGGCCCCGGCCGCTCGCGCCCGAGCGCGCCGCCTCGGCCTCGGTCTTGATGCCCAGCTTGTGGAAGACCATCGCTGCGGGGCAGAAGCCGGTGAACGAGGACTGCAGCAAATTGAAGCCGACGAACACGGTCAGCCAGATGAAGCCCGGGTGCACCAGCCACCACAGGGCAAGGCTCAGCAACACCATGAAACCCGCAAACGCGGTCACTGCTCTCTCAACGGTCATCTTCGTCTCCTCTCTTGCCATCAATAGTAGTAACGCAGCCGGACCCAGCCGTTGCTGTTGTCCTCGAGCTGTCCGAAGAATGTGTGCTCAGCGCGCCCCCCGAAGAGGTTCAGGCCCGCCGAGAACAGCCAGTGGTCGTCCCGGCGCCAGGACACGGCGGGACGCAGGTAATAGTCCTCGTCGCTCGGCGACACGAACACGAACAGCGAGCTGGTCAGCGTGTCCTGCAGCGCGCGATACGTCAGGCGCAGGGTCGCCACCGTCCGCCACTCGTCGCGCTCGTGCTCCGGGTCAAGCGAGTTCTCCAGCAGCCGGTCATGGTGCTGGATGTGCTCGGCATACAGCTGGGTGCCCGCCGTCAGGTTGCGCACCAGTTCCTGGTCGTAGCCGAGCAGCAGGCGCAGTTCCGAGTTCGGCGTGCGCGGATCGTCGCCGCGCCGGTCGTCGCGCGAGTCGTACCACGCCGCCTCCGCGTTGAAGATGCCCTTGTGCACGGGGGTGCGCACGCTGGCACCCCAGGCATGCAGCTTCGGGAAGGCCGGTTCGCCGGCCGCGTTCACGCCGAGCGGCTGCTTCCAGCGGCCGGTGTAGCCGTACAGCGCGTATTCAGTCGCCGCCACCGTGCGGAACAGCCGCAAGGCCAGCTCGCCGTTGCTCGGCTCATCGGCGCGGCGTGGCTCAGCGGGGGCCGCGGGCTCGCCCAGCATCGGGTTCCAGAACACGAAGCGCTCCCCGTACAGGTAGTCGTCCGGCTGGAAGCGGGGCGTCCAGGCGAGATCGATATTCACCGGCGCGGTGAAGATGCTCATTCTCGCCGTGTCGGAGGGCGACTTCAGGTAGTCTTCGTCGCGCCCCGCGAAGAACGAGATGAAGTCCTTCGGAAACAGGTCATTGAGGAACAGCAGGTCGCCGGTACCCCAGGTCAGGACCTGGCGGCCGAGCTTCAGATCGACGCTGGTTGCCGGGCTGAAGGTCACCGCCAGCTCGCGGACCTGCGTGTCGAGGTCTTCGATGACGTGGTCCCATAACAGGTCGCCCTTGAAGTCGACCCGGAAGCCGCCGTGATCGTAGCGGGTCTCGGCGCGCAGCCGCAGCTCGCCGAGGGTCAGCCTGTCGAGGTTTTCGACGTCTTCCCAGCGCGCGCCGAGCCCACCCTCGATGAAGCCCGTCCACGAGAGCCCGCCGCCGCGCGTCGCCCACGGATCGTCCCAGTCCTCATCCTCGAACTCTGCGAACGGATCGTCCTCCTCGCCGCCCCAGGCGTCGTCATCCGGCTCGGCGAGCGCGACGGCGCCGGCCGCGAGCGCGAGACCGAGCATGACCAGCAGGAGCCACGTCGCGTGCATCGGGTTACTCGCCGCTGCGTCGCAGCCAGTCCACCGGCGGCGTGCGCAGGTAACGCTCCGAGAAGACGTCCGCCGGGAGCCCGACGTCGTACTCCGTGTAGCGGAACTCCATCAGCGTGTTGCCGCCGCTCAGCGGATCGCTGATGCGCGACTGGGTCACGGTTGGATGGCCGCCGATCTCCTCCACGCCGAGCACCTCCATGACGCGATACACGCGTTCCCTGCCATCGTAGTACTCGGTCTTCGTGGGCAGGAAGGTCTCGCGGTCGATGCGCGTGACATAGCGCTCGAACTCGACCGTGCCCGGGCTCTTCGGCTTGCTCTCGAGCACGTAGTGCTCCTCGGTCGTCTCGACCAGGCGGTGCTCGTCGTCCGCCGGGTTGCGCCCGGACACGTCCTCGTAGAAGAAGTGCGAGCCCACGAAGCTGGTGCGCTTGTCACCGGCGCTGATGCGCCGCACGAGGTCGAGGCCCGGCAGGTACAGCCAGCGATCGTCGTCGCGCTCCACGTGCTTCGCGACCAGGAACACCGTGCCGCGGACGTCCGATGGCCGCGAGAAAAACACCATGAAGTCCTGGTCGCCGCCGACCTCGCGGTTCCTGCGCAGCACGGTGAACTGGCGCAGCTGCCGGCGGTCCTGCGCATCCTCGATGATCATGCGCGCCTCGCTGCGGCCGTCGTCGCCGGCATAGTAGGCCGCCAGGTTGGCGCGCTCGACGATCTCGGCGACATCCGTGAGCGCCTCGGCCTGCGCGGGCGGGGCGAGCGCGAGGGCGAGGATCGCAAGCGGGAAAGTAATTGCTCGTTTCATTTCTCCAGTCTCCTTTGCTCAGGCCGGCGCCGATTCGTCGCCGCGGCTGAGGAATGGCTGCATCGCGCACGGCAGCAGCACCAGTGTGACGATGGCGGATACCGCCATGATCGAGGCGAGGAACAAGCCGACCGTGATGTAGGGCACGAGCGGCGCGAGCAGCAGCGGCGTGAACCCCACCGCGATGACGATGGCGTTGCGGCTGATGGCGCGCGCGGGCTCCTCGAACACCTCGACCATGCACGCGCTGAACGTGCCGTGCTTCGCGAGCGACTCACGCGTGCGTTCGATGAAGTGGATGGCGAAGTCGATCGACAGGCCGAGCGTCAACGCGGACAGCACGGCGATCGGCATGTCGTAGTCCTTGCCCGTCCAGCCGATCAGGCCGTAGATGAAGGTGATCGTGATGGTCAGCGGCAGCATCGCCAGGAGGCCGAAGCCGACCGAGCGGAACAGCACGATCATCATGATCAGCACCGCGACGAAGGCGCCGGCCAGGCTGCTTACCATGCCCTTGACCATGGCGTCCTGCCAGACCACGTTGAGGTAAGTCTTGCCCGCCCAGCGGACCGCCATGCCGTCCGGTGGCGGGCTCGCGTCGAGAAAGGCATCGACGTGCCGGATCACGGCGCTCATGTCCTGGTTGTCGCCGCTGGTGAGCTGGAGCCACACGACGGCGCGACTGAAGTCGGGCGTCACCATGTGCCACAGGTCCTGCGGGCGATGCGAGGACTGGAACTGCAGCAGCGCCTGCGCAACGCCGGCGACGCTGTCCGGAATGCGGAAATCCTCCGGGTCGCCGCCGACCAGCTCGCGGTTCACGGTCTTGACGAGGTCCGGAAGCCCGTTGCTCTTGCCGACCAGGCCGCTGGCCGCCAGGTCATCCTGCAAGGTCGCAATCCAGCGCAGGATTTCGGGCTGCTGGAAGTAGCGCGCCGCACTGGCGACAGACTCGACCCCGGTGAGCAGCGTCTCGAGGACATCTGCCTCATCGTCGGCGGCGTCGAACAGCCGGTCCTCGAGCGCCGACATCAGCGTGTCGAGCCGCTCGCCGTCCAACTGCTCATCATCGGCCGGGGCAATCTCCAGCCAGGTCGCGCGCGCCCACTCGGAGGCGGTCGCGAGCGGGCCCGCGAGCTGCTCCGCGAGGGCGGCGCCGTCGAGGGTCTCGGTCCGGTCGAGCACCAGCCAGGCGTCATAGGTGCCGGCGAAGTGGTGGTTCAGCACGTCGTCGGCGACCCGGATGCGGTGGTCGGACTTGAACCAGCGCGTCGGGTTGTCGTTGATCTCGATCTGCGTGATGCCGACGATGCTGAACGCGAACACGCCGGCGAACAGGAATAGCAGCAGCCGGACGCGCGCCAGCACACCGACGCCGACGACGCGCAGCAGCTTCGCGAGCATGGTGTCGCCGTCCCGGCGGTGCAGCGCATGCTGCATCTTCTCAAGGTTGGCCGGCTTCATGCGCGACACCCAGGCCGGGATGAAGACGATCGTCAGCAGGAAGGCGAGCATGATGCCGAAAGCGACGTAAGCGCCGAACACCTGCACGGGCGGAATCGGCGTCAGCGCCAGCGAGGCGAAGCCGACGCTGGAGGTCACGGAGGTGAACAGCATAGGCCTGAACAGGCGGTCGACAACCTCGCGCATGGTCTCGTCCTGGCCGCGCCCGGGACGGTACCGGTCGGCGAACTCGGACATGATGTGCACCGAGTCCACCACCGCGATCGGCATCAGGAAAATCGGGATCATCGAGCTCATGATGTGGACCGTGAAGCCCATGCCGATGAGCAGGCCCATGGTCGCGATGACCGTGACCAGCGCCACGATCATGGGCGCGATGATCAGCGGCACGCTGCGGAAGAACACCCACAACAACGCGAAGATCGCCAGGCCCGCGAGCGGCGCGGAGATGCCCATCTGGATGAACATCTCGTAGCCGAAGGTGTCCTCCGCGACCGGCAGGCCGGTGATATGCCATGCGCCGGTGGCGCCGAATTCGGCCGAGGCCGCCGCGGTGATCGCCTGGATCTCGCGCGCCAGCCGGTGGCTCTCGTTCTTGTCGAAGATGGGCACGTAGATCGCCGCGGCGCGGCCGTCGCCGGAAGCGAGGGTGTCTTTCAGCAGCGGCAGGCGCTCGACGTGGCCGCGGATCGCCAGGCTCGCCTGGGCGCTCGCGGGCGGTTCCGGCATGAGCCACTCGAAGCGCACCGTGCCGGGGCCGGCCTGGTCGATGTTGTCGGCCACGGGCAGCGCCATCAGGTCCCGGGCCACGACGCCATCGAGCTCGAGGATGCGCTCGGTGGCCCGGTACAGGGCGCCGAGCGAGGCGGGGTTGTAGATGCCGTCCGGGTGCTCGCGCTCGACGAGGCCGACGACGATCGCGTCGTGCAGCGCCATCTCGGCCTTGACCTCGTTATGGAACACGCGATCCGCCTGCTCCGCCGGGAGCATGTTCTCCGGATCGGTATCTACCTGGATGCGCGGAATCTGCAGCCCGAGGATGAGCGTCAGCAGCAGCGCGAACAGGTAGATCAGCCGTGGGCGGCGCAGGGCGAGGTCCAGCAATGCCTGTTTCAAGTCCGGCTCTCCGTCTTGGGCCCGGCATGCAGTGCCTGCCGGGCCGGGACTCCAGGGTCGATGGGCGATGATATTAATTTAGAAGAATCTAATATGCAACCTCGGCCCACAGCCTAACCATGGCCCGGGGTCACTGGTTCGGCCTTGACCTGAGTCAAGGGGCGCTAGACTCAGGGATGGCAATCTGGATGGCACGCGCCGCTCTGGCGATTGCCCGGTACGATGCCGAGCGACGGGGATGTGCAGGAGGTGGTTTGATGAACGAACGCGACCTGGAAGCCGCGGTGCTGCGGGCACTGGAGCATGCCTCGGGCGACGTGGGTAACCGGCCGATCGAGCCGGACCGCCCGTTTGCCGAGCAGTTCGACCTGGACGCCGAGCGTTTCTTCGCCGCGCTTGCACGCGAGATCGGCCTGGATATCCCCCCGGAAGACCGGGACCGCCTGGATAGCCTGTCCGGTTGCCTGGACTATCTGGCCGACGGGTTGTCCGAGTAGCGCGAGTGCCGGCAACGGCTGCCTGCGGGGAGGCCCGGATCGCGCGCGCCGTGCGCCTGGCGCGCGTGCTCGACACGGCGCTGCGCATCCCCGGGACGCGCATCCGCTTCGGTCTCGATCCGATTCTCGGCCTGTTGCCGGGGCTGGGCGACGCGATCGCGGCGCTGATCGGCGGCTATATCGTCTGGACGGCGGTGCGGGCAGGCGCGCCGGTCGTGATCGTCGGGCGCATGCTCGTCAATGTGGCCGTCGACGCGATCGTCGGCGCCGTGCCTGCGGCCGGCACGATCTTCGACGTCGCCTTCAAGGCGCATCGCCGCAATGCCCGGATGCTGGTGGACTGGTCGCTCAGCCCCGCGGCGACCGAGGCGCGCCAGCGCCGCCTGCTGCTGGCGCTCGTCGCCCTGGTCGCGGCGCTCCTGGCCATCGCCGCCGCCGCGCTCGCGTTCGGAATCTGGGCGCTGTTCGCGCTGTTGGGCTAAATTTGGAGAAGGCGGCAACGGAGGGCGGGCGATGACTGTGACAAGGATCAGTCTGGATGTGGAGCACCCGATCTGGGACCGGTTTTTCACGGTCTCCCCGCTGGTGATCATCGGCACGCGGGAACCGGAAGGGGGGCACGACCTCGCGCCGAAGCACATGGCGGGTCCCCTGAGCTGGGGCAACTGGTTCGGCTTCGTGTGCACGCCGCGCCATCGCACCTACGGGAACGCCATCCGCGAGGGCGTGTTCACGGTGTCCTGGCCGACGCCGGAACAGCTGCTCGAGACGAGTCTCGCGGCCGCGCCGCGCTACCCGACCGAGGGCAAGCCGGCGCTCCAGGTGATCGAGACGGTGCCCGCCGCGGTCGTGACGGGCGTGCTGCTGGCGGGCGCGTGGCTGCACCTGGAGTGCGTGACCGACCGGGTCGTGGACGATCTCGGCGAGAACAGCCTGGTGGTCGGCAAGATCGTCGCGGCGAGCATCGACGAGCGCAGCCTGCGCGCACCGGACCGGGACGACCAGGACCTGATCCATGCCGCGCCGCTGCTGGCATACCTTTACCCGGGCCGCGTTGCAGCGATCTCAGAATCGCGCGCGTTCCCGTTCTCGGCCGGCATGCGGCGCTAGGCGCATGGCTCCCGGTCTCGACGCGCGGGCGCTGCTCGACGATCTCATCGGCAGGCGGGCAGAACTCATCGAATTGCTGCGCCGTTTGGTGCTCGCGGAGTCCCCGTCCTTGGCGCCGGACACCCACGACGGGACCGCGCGCGTGTTGCAGGCCGAGCTGGAGGGGCTCGGCTTCCGCGTGCGGCGGCTGCCCGGCCGCACCAGCAGCGGCCAGGTCTGGGCGCGGCCCGCGCGCAGGGAGCGCGGCAGGCCCCTGCAGTTGTTGCTGGGCCATCTCGACACCGTCTGGCCGGTCGGCACGCTCGCGGAGATGCCCTTCGAGGTGGACGGCGACACCGTGCGCGGGCCGGGCGTGTTCGACATGAAAGGCGGCCTCGCGATGATGCTGCTCGCGCTCGGCGCGCTGCGCCGCCACGGCGTGGAACTGCCGCTCACGCCCGTGGTGTTTGTCAACAGCGACGAGGAGATCGGCAGCCACGAATCGCGCGCGCACATCCTGCGGCTGGCCCACCGGGTGCGCAGGACCTGGGTGCTCGAGCCCTCGCTCGGCCCGTCCGGGAGCCTCAAGACGGCGCGCAAGGGCGTCGCGCGCTTCACGGTCAGGATCTTCGGGCGCGCCGCGCATGCGGGCCTCGAGCCGGAGGCGGGTGCGAGCGCGATCCTCGAGCTCGCGCACGTGATTCGCAGCCTGTTCGCGCTGAACGATGCGGAGCACGGCGTGACGGTCAACGTGGGCACCGTGGACGGCGGACTCAGGCCGAACGTGGTCGCACCGGAAAGCCGGGCGGTGGCGGACGTGCGGGTCTGCACGGACGAAGATGCCAGCCGCATCGAGCGGACGATCCGCGGGCTCGAGCCCGCGACCCCGGGTACGCGCCTCGAGATCCACGGTGGTTTCGGCCGTCCGCCGATGGAACGGACGCCGCGCAACCGCGGGCTCTGGCGGCTCGCGCAGGATGCGGCCAGGCAGCTGGATGTCGAGCTCGAGGAGGGCCTCGCGGGCGGCGGCTCCGACGGCAGCACGACCAGTCTCTACACGGCGACGCTGGACGGGCTCGGCGCCGTGGGCGCCGGCGCCCACGCGCCGGACGAATGCCTGTTCATCGGCCCGACCCTCAGGCGGACCGCACTGCTCGCACTGTTGCTCGCGGCGCCGGACCTGGCCGAGACCGAGCAGCGCGCCGCTGCCGAGAGCATGGAGGCCTGATGCAGGCGCCGTTCTATTTCTTCACCTCCGTGACCCGCTGCAGCGATCTCTGGGTGCGGCCTTTCGAGGTTGCGCCCGTGCCTCGCGACCGGTGGCGGGCGGCGGACTTTGTCATCGCGGAGGTCGTCGGCCAGCCCAACCCGCTGTACCGCTGCGAGACGAAGACCGGGCGCATCGCCGAGCTCCTGCCGGGCGACCTGGTCGTCGGCGCGTTCGGCGAGCGCGCAGCCACGCTGGAGGGCGTCGGCAGCTGGAGCGCGATCGGCGCGGACGGCGAGATGGCCGCGCTGACCGGCGCCGGCCTGTTCGGCAAGGCGACCTCCACCTCGCTGTTGCTGCCGCCCTTCATGCAGCTGCGTTACCGCGGGCATGCCGTGCGAGCCGGCAGGGCGCTGAACATGGCGGATTTCGTCGCGCCCGTGCCGGAAGCGGGGCCCGCGGTGCCGCTCATCCTCGTCTTCGGCACGTCCATGTCGGCCGGCAAGACCTCGAGCGGGCGCGTGATCATCCGTGAGTTGCGCGCGCTCGGCCTCAAGGTGGTGGCCGCCAAGGTCACCGGCGCGGCCCGCTATCGCGACATATTGAGCTTTCGCGATGCGGGCGCGAGCGCGGTGTTCGACTTCGTGGACGAGGGGCTGCCCTCCACGATCTGTCCCGGCGAGCGCTTTGCGGAGGCGCTGGATCGCATGCTGGCGCGCATCTCGGCGTGCCAGCCTGACGCCGTGCTCATCGAGTCCGGGGCATCGCCGCTGGAACCCTACAACGGCACCCTGGCCCTCGCACGCATCCTGCCGGACACCCGCATGACGCTGTTGTGCGCGTCCGATCCCTATGCGGTGGTCGGCGTGCAGTCTGCATTCGGGCTGCGGCCGGACCTGGTGTCCGGTCCCGCGGCGAACACGACCGCGGCGGTTGCCCTGGTGCAGCGTCTCGCCGGCGTCCCCGCGCTCAACCTCATGGACCGCGCTGCGCGCCCCGCGCTGCGCGCCATGCTCATGGCCAAACTTGCGCTCCCGGGCGGCTGAGCGGGCAGCCTGCATCGCAATCGGGGTATAAAGAGCCCCGCGATCAATGGGGGGAGCGGCATGGGCGGTGTGTCTGCGGCGCTGACGGTGGACGATCTGAAGCACATGGCGCGGCGCCGCGTGCCGCGCATGTTCTTCGAGTACGCCGATTCCGGCTCTTACACCGAGGCCACCTACCGCGCCAACGAGGCCGACTTCCAGCAGGTGCTGCTGCGCCAGCGCATTGCCCGCAAGCTCAGTGATCGCACCCTGCGGACCCAGCTGGTTGGCGAGGACGTGTCCATGCCGGTGGCGCTGGCGCCGGCCGGCCTGGCCGGCATGCAGCATGCCGACGGCGAGATTCTCGCCGCGCGCGCGGCCGAGCGCTTCGGCGTGCCGTTCACTCTTTCGACCATGAGCATCTGTTCCATCGAGGATGTCGCCGCGGCGACCAGCAAGCCATTCTGGTTCCAGCTCTACGTCATGCGCGATCATGACTTCATCAGGAACCTGCTCGACCGGGCGCGGGCGGCCGGGGTGAGCACCCTCGTGCTGACCATGGACCTGCAGCTGCTGGCCCAGCGCCACAAGGACCTGCGCAACCACCTGTCGGCGCCGCCCAGGTTCACGCCTGGACACGTCCTGCAGATGCTCGCGCGGCCGGCCTGGTGCCTGCGCATGCTCGGCACCCGGCGGCACACCTTCGGCAACGTCGTGGGCCATGCCAAGAACGTCTCCGACCTGTCGTCGCTCAGCGCCTGGACCGCCGAGCAGTTCGATCCCGAACTGAGCTGGGCTGACGTCGCCTGGATCAGGGACTACTGGGGCCGCAAGCTGGTGATCAAGGGCGTGCTCGATCCCGACGACGCCAGGGCGGCAGTCGACACCGGCGCCGATGCGTTGATCGTCTCCAACCACGGCGGACGCCAGCTCGACGGGGCGGTCTCCAGTATCCGCGCGCTGCCCGGGATCGTCGCTGCGGTCGGGGACCGCATCGAGATCCATCTCGACGGCGGCGTCCGTACCGGCGCGGACGTGCTCCGGGCGCGGGCTCTAGGCGCCAGGGGCGTCTACATAGGGCGACCGTTCCTCTACGGGCTGGGCGCCGGCGGCGAGGCCGGCGTCACGCGCGTGCTGGAAATCCTGCGCGCCGAGCTCGACGTCACGATGGCGTTGACCGGCGAGCGCGATATCAACGACGTCGGGCCGCAGGTGATCCACTCGCTCGGCTTCGCCGCGGACTGAGGCCCGGGTCGATGACGGTACTCATGGACGTGGCCGGGTGAGCAGGGCGATCGGGATCGCCGGGCCGTCCGAGATTGCGGTGCGGGCCGGCGCAGAGGTGGCCGAGGCGGGCGGCAACGCCGTCGACGCCGCCGTGGCGGCGACGCTCGCGGCGCTGTGCACCGAGATCGGCATCGTGGGCCCCGACGCGGCGGCGTACGTGACCCTGTGGCAGCCGGGCGAAGCGCCGGTGGTCCTCGACGGAGGCATCGCGATGCCCGGCCTGGGCCGACCGGCCGAGCGCTTCGGCGCAGCCGGTCGCGAAGCCGTAGTGGACTACGGCGGCGGCATGCGGACCCTGGTCGGCTACGGCTCGGTCGGCGTCGGCGGCGCGATTGCCGCGCTCGGCAAGGCCACGGCTTCCTGCGGCAGCCTGGGGTGGGCGGCGCTGGTTGCGCCGGCGCTGGCGCGGGTCCGGGAGGGCTTTCCACTGTCACGCGCATCGCACACCTGGCTGCAATACAGCCATCGCGAGATTTTCGGCTGGCAGCCCGAGAGCGCCGCGGTGATCCATGACGCGCGCGGGGAGTTGCTGCCGGCGGGGGCGACGATGCGCGTTCCCGGACTGGCGGACAGCCTCGCCGAGCTGGCGCGCGAGGGCCCGGACGCATTCTACCGGGGTCGTCTCGGCCGCGAGATCGCGGACTGCATCGACGCTGGCGGAGGGCTGATGGGGCGCGCGGATCGGCTCGCCTACCGCGCCATCCAGTGCCGCCCGGTCACCTGCGAACTCGACGGCTGGACAATCGCGCTGCCGCCGCCCCCGGCGATCGGCGGCGCGACGCTCGCGGCGATGCTGGCGCGCATGGGGACGGCCCCGCGGCATGGCTGGACGCCGGCGGCCGTCGGCGCGCTCGCCGGCGCGCAGCGCGACGTGCTGGAGTTCCTGCGGGGCCTGCCGGAACACGACGCCGGCAACGAGTTTCTCGCGGCGTTGCTCAGCTGGGCGCGCGCGGGCGGAGACCCGGGCGGGCAGCGCTCAGCATCGACGGTGCATATCTCCGCCATGGACCAGGACGGCCTGGGATGCGCGATCACCGCCTCGTCGGGCTATGGCTCAGGCGTGCTGGTGCCCGGCGCGGGCATCTGGCTGAACAATTGCCTCGGCGAGCTGGAACTCAATCCGCGGGGCTTCCACCGGCTGGCGCCGGCGGAGCGCATGGCCTCCAACATGTCGCCGGCCGTGGCGCGCCGCCCCGATGGCGCGGCGCTCGCGCTTGGCAGCCCGGGCGCGGAGCGCATCACGACGGCCTTGCTGCAGGTGATGCTGAACTTCATGCGCCTCGGCCTGCCGCTTGAGGAGGCGCTCGCCGCGCCGCGCCTGCATGTGGAACACGTGCCGGCGGGGTGGCAGGCAGCCGTCGAGCCGGGACTGCCGCTCGAGGCAGTCGCGATGCCTTGCCGGGTCTTCGACCAGCTGTCGATGTTCTTCGGTGGCGCCGGCGCGGTGCTGCGACAGCCGGACGGGACCCTGGTCGCGGCTGCGGACCCGCGCCGCCAGGGCGTCGCCGTGGTGGTCTGAGGCGCCTGCCGGGGCGGCACGCCCGTATCAGGCCGCGCCGGCAAGCACCAGCTTGGCCAGCGCGACCCCAAGCAGCGCCCCTGCGACGACGTCGCTCGGGTAGTGCAGGCCCAGGATCACGCGCGACATGGCCACCAGCACGGTGAACGGCACGAGCAGCCAGCCGAGCGTCGGGAAGGCCGCGGTCGCGATGATCGTGAAGGACACGGCGTGCAAGGTATGGCCGGAGGGGAAGCTGTAGCGATCCAGCGCCCGTGCACCGGCGCGGATGCGCGGATGCAGTTTGCACGGGCGTTCGCGGGCGAGGCGTTCCTTCAGGAGGCGGTAGATCGCCAGGCCGAGCAGCGCCGCGGCGGCGAGTCTCAATGACGCGGCCAGGCCCTCCGCGCCGTGCAGCACTGGCAGCAACAGCATCAGTCCGTACCAGAACAGCCCGTCGCCGAGCCGGCTCACGGCGGCGAAGAGCATCAGCACCAGGGGTCGCTCGCAAGTGCGGTTCACCCGCAGGCAGAGCCTGACTTCGGCGTCTGCGAATTTCATGAGCCAGCTGGCCGCTGCCGCCATCTGCAATCACCGGTAGCCTCAGCAGGCTTGCAAGATGGACCGGGCGCGCTACGAGCACGTGAAGATCCGGCTACGGGATGATGACTCTTGCCGGTGCTAGCGGTTACTCACAGCGAAGCATTGACCAGGATCATGCCGCTCTGCGCCCGGTGGCCTATCCTTCGAGTGGAGGTACGGAAACACGACTTGTCGGCACCTCGCTCGACTGCCACTTACTGCTGCTGAGGCTGATCGCGGAACGCGTCCGCGATCGCTTCCACGGCGGCAAAGGCGTCTCCCGGCCGCGCCATGCGCGCAATGTGAAACAGCGCGTCCCCCTCGTTCACCAGCGGCAGGCTGTTGCAGCCAATCACGATCCCCGCGTGGGTTGCGGTGACCGGCACCTCGTGCGCGCCGAAGGGATCCGACACCTGGCCGAGCAACTCGCCCGCCGAGATGCGCTGCCCGAGCCTGAGCGCACTGCGCAGGATGCCACCCGCGGGCGCCCGCACCCAGTGGCTGCTATCGGCGATGACCGGCCTGGCCGAGTGCGGGCGTTGCGGGGTCTTGCGACGGAGCATGCCGAGCTGGCGCATCACCTCGATGATTCCCGCGACCCCCATGCGGATGGACATCTCGTCGAAGCGCAGCGCCTCGCCGGCTTCGTAAATCAGTGTGGGGATGCCTTTCCCGGCCGCCGCCTCGCGCAGCGAGCCGTCGCGCAGCCGCGAGTCGAGCACGACCGGCGCGCCGAAGGCGAGCGCCAGCGCGCGCGTCTCGGGGTCATCGAGCTGCGCCCGGATCTGCGGCAGGTTGCTGCGGTGGAGCGCGCCCGTGTGGAGGTCGATGCCGTGCGTGCAGCGGGCGACGATCTCGTTCATGAACAGGTGCGCCAGCCTGGCCGCAAGCGAGCCGCGGTCCGAGCCGGGAAAGCTGCGATTCAGGTCGCGCCGGTCCGGCAGGTAGCGGGCATGGTGCAGGAGGCCGAACACGTTCACCACCGGCACGAGCAGGAGCGTGCCGCGCAGCCCGGTCAGCGGCCGGGCACGGACTCTGCGGATGATCTCGATGCCGTTCAGCTCGTCGCCGTGAATCGCGGCGCTGATGAATAATCGTGGTCCCGCGCGGCGCCCGTTGATGACCCAGACCGGCATCTCCACGGGCACGCGGGTGTGCAGCATGCCAGCCGGCAGGGAGAGGCCGCGACGCTCGCCTGGCGCGACGCTGACGCCGCCGATGGTGATGGTTTCCCCGGGCATGCGGCGCGCGCTCTCAGCCCTTGCCGCGGGTCTTGGTCTGGTGGGGCTTGGCCTTTCTCTCGAGGAACTCGATGACCATGCCCGCGACGTCCTTCCCGGTCGCCTTCTCGATGCCCTCCAGTCCCGGCGAAGAGTTCACTTCCAGCACCAGCGGCCCGTCCTTGCCGCGGACGATATCGACGCCGGCGACATTCAGGCCCACGGTCTTCGCGGCCCGCACCGCGGTGGCGCGTTCCGCCGGGCTCAGCTTGACGATCGATGCGGAGCCGCCGCGATGCAGGTTGGAGCGGAACTCCCCCTCCTTGGCCTGGCGCAACATCGCGGCGACGACGCGGTCGCCGACGACGAATGCGCGGATGTCCGCGCCGCCGGCCTCGCGGATGAACTGCTGCACGAGGAAGTTCGCATCGAGTTCGCGGAAGGCGTCGATGACGCTCTCGGCCGCCTTGGTGGTTTCCGCGAGCACCACGCCGCGGCCCTGCGTTCCCTGCAGGAGCTTCAGCACCAGCGGCGCGCCGCCGACGAGCTTGACCAGCGTCTTGGTGTCGTCCGGCGAGTGGGCGAAGGCCGTCACGGGCATGCCGATGCCGGCGCGCGCCAGCAACTGCAGCGAGCGCAGCTTGTCGCGGCTGCGGCCGATGGCGACCGACTCGTTGGCCGGATACATGCCCATGACCTCGAACTGGCGCAGCACCGCGAGCGCATAGAAGGTGACGGACGCGCCGATGCGCGGGATCACGGCGTCGAAGCGCGGCAGGATTTCGCCGCGGTGATAGACGGCAGGGCGCAGCGAGGTGACGTCCATGACGCACTTGAGCGGGTCGACGACGCTGACGTCGTGGCTGCGACTGCGCGCGGCCTCGATCAGGCGCCGGGTGGAATACAGGTGCCGATTTCGCGACAGGATTGCGATATGCATCACTTCTTCTCCGTGGCACCGGTGCGCGACTTGCGGACGCGGCCGATGCAATAGGATCTGGCGGGATCGACGACGAACCGGCCGCGCAATGCGGTGCGGCCAAGCAGCATGCGAAAGCGCATGGGGTCGCGATCCGTGAGGGTCATCTCGATGCGCCAGCATAACTTGCCGACGCTCACGTTGCTCTCGATTACCCAGCGCTTCTCGCGGTGTCCCCCAGAGTCGGAGACCATCCGCCGGTCGATGACGGGGGCTTCGCATACGATGACCTTGCTGCGGTCGTACTGGTCGGGGTGCACGCTGAAACGGACCCATTGCTGATTGTCGCGCTCGAACGGCACGACCTCGAAGGCATGCAGCGCGGAGGTGCGCGCGCCGGTATCCACCTTGGCCTTGAGTCGCGGGATGCCGAGCTCCGGCAGCCCGACCCATTCGCGCCAGCCGAGCACCGCGCGGGGAGGCGGGGACGCCATCCCCTAGAACCAGCCCCGTCGCCGGAACATCCACGCCATGCCGAGCCCGATCGCTGCGAACAGCAGCATCACCAGCGGATAGCCGAAGCGGGACCGCAACTCCGGCATGTTCCACGGGCTGACGTCGGGGTCGAAGTTCATCCCGTAGATGCCCGCGATGAAGGTCAGGGGGATGAAGATCGTCGCGATGATGGTCAGCAGCTTCATGACATCGTTCATGCGGTGGCTGACACTCATGAGATAGAGCTCGTGCAGGCTGCGCGTGACCTCGGTGAGGTTGTCGACCGTCTCGCCGATCCGCGTATGGTGATCCAGCACATCGCGGATGTAGCGGCGGGTCGCGGCGCTCAGCGGCGAGTCGTCGCTGCGCAGCAGGTGCCCAAGCGCCTCCTGCCCGGGCAGCACGAGCCGGCGCATGAGGGCGAGCTTGCGCCGCAGCTCGTGGATCGCCGCAATCGAATCCTCGTCCGGCTTTTGCAGCAGGTCTTCCTCGAGCGCCTCGATCCGGTCGCGCAGGCGCTCGAGGATCGGGAACGAAGCGTCCACGGCCGCATCCACCAGGCAATAGAACAGGTAGTCCGCGCCGCGCTTGCGGATCCGCCCGCGGCTGGTGTTCTGCAGCCGGAGCCGGATGGGCTCGACGAGGGCGGCATCGCCGTTCCAGAACGTGATCAGCCAGTGCGGCCCGAGGAACAGGCTGAACTGCTCCAGCGAGAGCTCGCTGTCCTGCAGGACGGGCACCGAGACGACCATGAAGCTGTGCTGGTCGTAGAGCTCCAGCTTCGTGCGCTGGTAGCCGTTATGGACGTCCTCGAGCGCCAGCGGATCCAGGCCGAGCCGCTCGTGCAGCCAGTGCAATGCCGCGGGATCCGGCGGCGCCTGGAAGTGCACCCAGTCGACCACCGCGGGATCGAGGCCCGCCAAGGCCTTCTCGAGCGCCACCGACGATTGTTCTTCCAGGCTGGCCTCGTCGTAGCGGCGCCACGCGACGGTCGTGCCGGCGACGTCAGCGGCGACCGACTCGATCGGGTGCCCCGGGGGACTGCCGGGCTGGCTCTGTCGCCGCGCGCTCCTGCGCCTGGTCATGCGCTCGTATCTCCGTGGTTGGCCCGCTGATCATAACGCCTCCGGGCATGCGGATAGCAGGGCTCTTTGCCCGCCGGCCGGTCGGCCGCCGCCGGGCCGCGCCGAAGCCAGTACAATCGTCACCTGGGCTCTCCAGGATGTGATGTGCCATGGCCTGCCTGTTCGTCGAACAGCTCACCGTCCTCGATTTCTCGCGGCTCGACCGGGAGCGCGGCCTGGTAGGCGAGAGCTGGATCGTGGACCTCGAGCTCGAGGGAGAACTCGACGCGCAGTCGATGGTGCTGGACTTCGGCGTGGTGAAGCGCCTGGCGCGCGAGGCTGCCGAGGACTTTGCAGATCACAAGCTGCTCGCTCCCACGCGCTGCGGCTGGCTGGAGATCAGCGAGTCCGCCGCCAGCGGGGAACTTCACATCGAGGCCCCTGCGGCAGGATTGCGGCTGCGTTCCCCGGGCGTCGCCGTGTGCCGGCTGGACGCGGCCGAGGTCACGATGCCCGTGCTGCGCAGGCAACTGGAGGCGCACCTTGCGACGGTGATGCCGGCCAATGTGCGCCGCGTGCGGGTCGGGCTGCGCGAGGAGGGCACGCCGGGCGCGTATTATCACTACAGTCACGGCCTGAAGCGGCACCAGGGCAACTGCCAGCGGATCGCTCATGGGCATCGCTCGCGGATCGAGATCTACACCGGGGGGCGGCGCAACGATCACTGGGAGCGGCACTGGGCGGAGCGCTGGCGCGACATTTACCTGGGTTCCGAGGAGGACCTCGTCGCGGAGACCCGCCTCAGCGATCGCCCGGCCCTGCGCTTCGCCTACCTCGCCCGGCAGGGTGAGTTCGAGCTCGAGATCTGGCGCGAGCGCTGCGAACTCGTGCCGGCCGACACGACGGTGGAACGGCTGGCCGCCTACATCGCGGCGCAGCTCGGCCAGATGGATCCCGGCACGGCCTTCCGCGTCCGGGCCTACGAGGGCGTCCAGAAGGGCGCCGTCGCCGAACACATGGCAAGTTGAGCCGGCCGGGGAACCCGGCCTGCGCGCTCGAGGTCTTGGAAATGGCCGCTTGAGGCCCCAACTAGGTTTGTGCGCCGGATTCCGGAGCGAAGGAGAGTAGTCAATGAAGCGCGTGTTCCTGTTCCTGGCGACCAACATCGCCGTCCTTGTGGTCCTCTCGATCGTCCTCAGCCTGATAGGTTTCGAAGGCATCCTGGACGAGCAGGGCGTCGACCTGAACCTGGGCCAGCTGCTGGTGTTCGCCGCGATCTTTGGCTTCGGCGGCTCGTTCATCTCGCTGGCGATTTCCAAGTGGAGCGCCAAGCGCATGACCGGCGCGAAGGTGATCACCCAGCCCTCCGGCCCCGTCGAGACCTGGTTGTTCGAGACGGTGCGCCGCCAGGCGCGGGAGGCGGGCATCGGCATGCCCGAGGTGGCGATTTACGACGCGCCCGAGCCGAATGCGTTCGCCACCGGGGCGCGGCGCGACAATGCGCTGGTTGCCGTCAGCACCGGTTTGCTGCGCGGCATGAAGCGGGAGGAGGTCGAGGCGGTCTTGGCGCACGAGGTCAGCCACGTCGCCAACGGCGACATGGTCACCCTCACGCTCATCCAGGGCGTGGTGAACACCTTCGTGATCTTCTTCTCGCGCGTCATCGGGCATCTCGTGGATCGGCTGGTGTTCCGCACCGAGCGCGGCCACGGCCCGGGCTTCTGGATCGTCACCATCGTGGCGCAGATCTTCCTCGGCATCCTCGCGAGCATCATCGTGATGTGGTTCTCGCGCCAGCGGGAGTTCCGCGCCGACGCGGGTGGCGCACGGCTCGCAGGTCGCGAGCGCATGATCGGCGCGCTGGAGCGCCTGAAGCAGGGTCACAATGCATCTCTGCCTGACCAGCTCGCGGCCTTCGGCATCTCGGGGCACCGCGCGTCGGGCTTCAAGCGGCTGTTCATGACGCACCCGCCGCTTGACGAGCGCATCGCGGCGCTGCGGCGGATCGGCTCCTAGGCGCGGTCCGGGGCTAGGGCTTGGGCAGGGGTGCGGTCGCGGTCCGGACGGTCGCCGGGTCGCCGACCGCCGTCCAGGCGAACAACAGGCGATTGCCGGCCAGGGTCATCTGCGGAAAACCGGAGCTCCGCGCCGCTACGGTGGTGGCCAGCTTGTAGGCCGAGCCGGCATTCCCGCCGGCCGAGACGCGGCGGAAGCGGATCTCGGCGCGTCCGCGCGGCTGCTCCAGCCAGCTGACCACGGCTGAATCGGCATCGGGCATCACGACCGCGACGCGGCCCAGCACGGCGCCCGCGGCGATCTCTACCGGCGGATCCCAATGGCGTCCGCCGTCCATAGAGAAGGCGAGCTTGACGCGGGGCGTGCCGGCGGCGGCGGTGAACCACGCGGCCGCGACGCGCTGCCCGTGCGTCGCCACCGCCGGGCCGTTGACCGGGCAGGCCGGCATCTCCCAGCCGTCGTCGCTCACGAGCACCGGCGTCGACCAGCCGCCGGGCCCAAGCGTTGCGGCGCGGATGTCGCGGATCTCTGCGGGGCTGCGGTCGCGGTACACGATCACCACCCCGTCCGGCAGGTTCCCCGCCGCGGTCGGGCAGCAATCGCAGGTCATCGGGTCGAGTTCGGTTTCGGGCAGCCGGTCGCCGGACCAGTCCAGCCCGCCCGCGCGCAGGCTCATGGCGCCGTGTCCATGCGCGTGCTCATCCTCATGCGCGTCCGAGTGCCCCGCGCCCGCGGTATTCCGGCCGTCGAGCCACACCGCGCCGGCGCCCCCGGGCAGCGCGAACAGTGACGCGAAGCCGTGCTCCGTCGCGGAGGCCTCCGCATGTGGGGTCACCGGCGCTGACCAGTGCTGGCCGCCGTCCGTGGAAACCGCCATCAGCAGGTGATAGGCATAAGTTCCGCCCTCGACCTTGCGCAGCCAGTGAGCCGCGAGCCGATCCTCGCCGAGGTGCACCACCGACGGGAAGTCGGCCCAGTTGACGAACCAGTCGTCGCCCTCCGCAGCGGTGCGCGCAATCCCCCAGGCGTTCTCCTCGAAGCGTGCGAAGCGCAGCGCGTGGCCGTGCTCAGTCGGCTCGACCCAGCTCAGCCAGGCGACCCCCGCAGGGTCCGTGCTGAGGCGCGGCAGCGATGCGCCAGGCGCGGCCGGCGTCTCCAGCAACGCCGGCCCCCGTTGCCCGCAGCCCGCCACAGCGATTGCTGCAAGCAGCAAAGCGAGGGCAAACGGCCGGGCCGGGGTTGCGTGACGCAGCGCGCAGAATGTCATTTGAGGACTTGCCACGGGTTCAAGTGAGGAACTAGTCTAACGGCTCACGGGTCCGAGTTCGCAATGAAAGCACTCAGCGTACATCGTCGCAGCCTCGCCGGCCTGGCCGCCAGCCTGTTCCTGGCGGTGTGGGCGAGCATGGCGATTGCGCCGTGCCTGATGGCAGCCGAGGCGATCGTCGGCAGCGATTGTCCGCATTGCCCCGAGCCGCCGCCGCCCTGCCATGATCCCGGCGGCGCGGGCGTATGCACCTACGTGGACGGCTACGACTTCGACGGCCGCATTGCGGCGATGCCGAAGGTCGACGTCGAGCTCGTGCTCGCGCCACCGCATGAGCTTGCTGCGGTCGCGCTGCCCGTGCAGCAGCGCGCAGCGGCGGCGTGGACGGCCCGTGCGCCGCCTGACCCCGGCGGTGCCCGCCTGCACCTGAGGAACTGCCTCCTCACCATCTAGCGCCTCCGGTTCGAGCTTTCCTGTTCGAATTCCCGGAGGTGTTTCATGTCCAGTTGTCATTCGGCCGCGAGCGGCCGCCCAAGTTCGTTGCCCGCGGCCGCTGTCCGCGCGCTCGTCGCGCTCGTCGCGCTCGTCGCGGCGGCGCTGGCGGCCGGGTGCGCCACGCCCGCCGCCGCGCCTGAACCGCCCGCGTGGCCGGCCGACGACGAGTTGCGACCGGCGGGCGCCGAACCCTCCCATCGTTTCGCGCCCGCCGACCCGCTGGCGCCCGGCGATCCGGCGGCCTTGCCCGCCGCCGCGACGCTGGCTGACTACATCGCATACGCGATGCGCCACAGCCCGGAGCTGGGCGCTGCTTACCAGCGCTGGCGCGCGGCCACGGAGCGCGTCTCGCAGGCGCGCACGCTGCCCGATCCGCAGCTTGGCTTCGCCTTTGTGCTCGACCAGATCGATGCGAGCAGCGAGTACATGGGTGAGCGCTACTCGATCTCGCAGATGTTTCCATGGTTCGGCAAGCTGGGATTGCAGGGCGACATCGCGCTCGAGAACGCGCAGGTCGAGGCGCGGCGCTTCGAGGCCACCCGCCTGGAACTTGCCGAGCGGGTGACGCACGCGTGGTTCGAACTCGCCTGGCTGCACCAGGCCGTGGCGACCGCGCGGGAAAATCGCCAGTTGCTGGTGCACCTCGAGTCGGTCGCGCGCAGCCGCTACCGGGTCGGCGCCGTGAGCCAGGCGGATGTCAACCGGGCGCAGGTGGAGCTGGGGCGCATCGATGACCAGCTGCGCTCCCTCGAGGACATGCGGGGACCCGCCGCGGCGACCCTGAATGCGGCGCTCGGGCGGCCGGCGCACGCGCGCCTGCCCGGCAGCTTCGCGGCGCCGTCACGCCACGCGCCGGAAATGCTGCCCGAGCTCGAAGACGCGCAATGGCTTGCGCTGGCGCGTGAGCGCAACCCCGAGCTGGCTGCCGTGCAGCACGTGGTGGCGCGCGAGCAGCAGGCGATCGCCCTGGCGCGGCGTGACTATTACCCGAACATCACCCTCGGCCTGGAGTACGGTCGCGATGCCAGCGCGCGCATGGCGCGCATGGACGGCGGCGGCAGCGACACGCTGGCCGGCATGATTTCCTTCAGCCTGCCGATCCGCCGTGGGCGGATCGCCGCCGGCGTCCGCGAAGCCGAGGCCAGGTTCGGGGCCGCTGCCCGCCAGGCGCAGGTGCGCGAGTACGGTCTCGAGGCTGAGCTGATGCAGGCGCTGTTCGTGCATCGGGACAGCATCCGGCGCGCCGGTCTCTACGGCGGCACGCTGCTGCCGAAGGCGCGCCAGTCGCTGGCCTCCACTGAGGCCGCCTACCGCACCGGCGAGGCGGGGTTCTCCGATCTCGTCGACGCCCAGCGCGTGCTGCTGGAGTTCGCACTCGCGCACGAGCGTGCCGCCGCCGACCGCACACAGGCGCTGGCGCGCATCCGCACCCTAGTCGGTGAACTGCCCGACACCTCGCCGCGGTCGCGGCCATCAGACCAGGAATCAACGCCATGAACGACTTCCGGAAATTTGCTGGTCGGCCGGCCGCCTGGGCGGCGCTGGTCCTGCTCGGCCTGGCCGGGGGCTTCCTGCTCGGGACGCTGTCCTCCGGCGGAGGGGCGGACGAGCACGACGCCGGGGCCGCGGCGCATGCCCATGCCCATGCAGACGGGCAAGCCGGCGCGACCACGCAGATGTACACCTGCTCGATGCACCCGCAGGTGCGCTCAACGGATCCGGATGCGCGTTGCCCGATCTGCGGGATGGAGCTGATCCCGGTGCCGCTGGATGACGATGGCGACGCGGCAGAGGGCGAGGCGCCCCGGCTGCAGGTGACGCCCCGCGCCGCGGCGCTGATGCAGATCCAGGTACAGCCGGCGGCGCGCCGCTCCGTGAGCGTGCCGGTACAGCTGTTCGGGCGGCTGGACTACGACGAGACACGCCTGCGGAACATCTCTGCCTGGGTGCCCGGCCGCCTGGACAAGCTGCACGTGGACTTCACCGGCGAGGCGGTGCGCAAGGGACAGCCGCTGGTGGAGCTGTACAGCCCGCCGCTGATCTCAGCGCAGGAGGAACTGCTGCAGACAATTCGGGCCTACGAGGAACTCGAGGCCGAGGGCGTCGGCATCGTCCGGGAGACGACCCGCCTGACCATCGACGCCGCACGCGACCGCCTGCGGCTGCTTGGTCTTGACCCACGGCAGATCGAGTCGCTCGAGCAGCGTGGTCGCGTCGCGGACCACGTCACCATCTATGCGCCCGTGAGCGGCGTGGTGATCGAGCGCCTCGCGGCCGTGGGCGACTATGTCGACACCGGCAAGCCCATTTACCGGCTGGTGGATCTCTCCCGCCTCTGGGCCCAGCTCGAGGTGTACGAGTCGGACCTTCCGCAGCTGGCCGTCGGCCAGCAGGTGCGCTTCAGCGCGCAGAGCCTGCCCGGGGAAGAGTTCGAGGGCACGGTGTCGTTCATCGACCCGACCCTGGACAACCGCACGCGCACGGCCCGGGTGCGCGTGGACACCGCGAATCCGGACGGCCGACTCAAGCCCGGCATGTTCGTGCGCGGGACGGTCGCAACCGGTGCGCAGGCGGCGCATGCCGACGCCGATGGCCACGGTGAGCACGGCGATCACGGCTTGGGCGAAACCGCGCTGCCGCTGGTGATCCCCGCCTCGGCGCCGTTGATCACCGGCCGGCGAGCCGTGGTCTACGTCCAGCTCCGGGATGCGGACCGGCCCACCTTCGAGCCGCGCGAGGTGCTGCTCGGGCCACGGGCGGGCGCCTGGTACGTCGTGCGCGAGGGACTCTCGGAGGGGGAGCTGGTGGTGTCGAACGGGGCGTTCAAGATCGATTCAGAGCTGCAGATTCGCGGCCGGCCGAGCATGATGCAGCCCGAAGGCGGGGCGCCGCCGGGACACGATCACGGCGGCCGCGGAGCACAGGATGCAGCGCCCGGTCACGGTGAGCACGCCGCTGCCGGGCAGGGGGACGGCAGCGGCGGAAGCGTGCCGCCGCCCGAGGCCTTCCGCAGCCAGCTCGGGCAACTGGTCCGCGCCCAGTTTGCGCTGGTGCGCGCGCTCGCGGGCGATGATCCCGACGCCGCGCGGAACGTCGCCCCCCGGGTCGACGAGGCCCTGCACGCCGTCGACGGCCGCGCGCTCGAGGGCGCTGCGGCGCGGGGCACGTGGAACCGGACCGCCCAGGCTATGCACCAGGGGCTGAGCGCGCTGGCTGTCGCGCCGAACCTCGACGGCCAGCGCGAGCACTTCGAAGCCTTCAGCAATGCGTTGACCGAGGCTGTGCAGGCCTTCGGCATCGAGGACGCAGGGCCGGTGTACCGGGCGATGTGCCCGATGGTCCAGGGGCGCGACGGTCACTGGCTGCAGGACGACGAGCTCATCGCCAACCCCTACTACGGCGCCGCGATGCTGCGCTGCGGGGCGATCATCGAGACCCTGGCGGAGGATGGTGAGCACGCGGGACACGGCTCATGAGCAGCGACGGCGATCGTTCCCTGCTCGATGGCGTGATCCGCTTTTTCCTCGAGCAGAAGCTCGTCGTGGCCCTGCTGGTGCTGTCGATCATCGGCGCGGGCGTCGCGGTTGCACCGTTCGACTGGGACACCGACTGGCTGCCGCGCAACCCGGTGCCGGTGGACGCCATTCCGAACCTCGGCGAGAACCAGCAGATCGTGTTCACCGAGTGGGCCGGCCGGTCGCCGCAGGACGTCGAGGACCAGGTGACTTACCCATTGACGGTCGCGCTGCTCGGCGTGCCCGGCGTGCAGGAAGTCCGCAGCAGCTCCGCGTTCGGCTTCTCGATGATCTTCCTGATCTTCGACGCAGACACCGAGTTCTACTGGTCGCGCTCGCGCATCCTGGAAAAGCTGAACAGCCTGCCGGCCGGCCTGCTGCCGGACGGCGTGACGCCCGCGCTCGGTCCGGACGCCACCGCGCTGGGCCAGGTGTACTGGTACACGCTGGAAGGGCGTGATCCCGACGGCCGACCGGTCGGCGGCTGGGATCTCGACGAGCTGCGCAGCGTGCAGGACTGGTACGTGCGCTATGGCCTGCTCGCCGCGGAGGGCGTCAGCGAGGTGGCCTCCATCGGCGGCTTCGTGCGCGAGTACCAGGTCGACGTCGATCCCGACGCGCTGCGCGCGCACGGGGTCACGCTGCAGCAGGTCTTCGATGCGGTTCGCAAGAGCAACCTGGACGTTGGCGCGCGCGTCGTCGAGATCAACCGCGTCGAATACCTCGTGCGTGGACTCGGTTTCATCGGCAGCCTCGCCGACCTGGAGCAGGCGGTAGTGCGGGTCGGGCCGGACTACGTCCCCATCCGCGTGCGCGATGTGGCCGTGGTCAATTTCGGGCCTGCGCAGCGCCGCGGAGCGCTCACCATCGGCGGCGCCGAGGCGGTGGGCGGCGTGGTGATCGTGCGCGAGGGCTACAACCCGCTGCGCGCCATCCAGAACGTCAAGGCGAAGATCGGGGAAATCGGCCCGGGGCTGCCGGCCAAGGCGGTCATCGAATGGCTGCGGGTGGAGCGCGGCGAGGTGGAAGGTTTCGCGGCGCGCCAGGGCTTCGAGGCTTTCGGCCTGGCCGAGCTCAACCAGGAGGCGTGGCTCGAGTGGCTGCGCAACACCCCGCGCGGCGAGTGGCCGGACTGGGCCACGCTCAGCCAGCTCGAGGTCGTCGCCTTCTACGACCGCACGGGGCTGATCGGCGAGACGCTGGGCACCCTGAACGACGCGCTGGTGCAGCAGGTACTGGTGACCATCCTGGTGGTCATCATCATGGTGCTGCACCTGCGCACGGCGCTGGTGATCAGCGCCACGTTGCCGCTGGCCGTGCTGATCAGTTTTATCCTGATGAAGCTGGTCGGCGTGGACGCAAACGTGGTGGCGCTGGCCGGTATCGCGATCGCCATCGGCACGATTGTCGACATGAGCGTGATCGTGACCGAAAACGTGCTCAAGCACCTGCAGGAGGCCGACCCCGATGAAGCGCGGCTGGAAGTGGTGTTCCGCGGCACGCGCGAGGTCGGCAGCGCGATCCTGACCGCGATCAGCACCACCATTATCAGCTTCCTGCCCGTGTTCACCATGACCGGCGCCGAAGGCAAGATGTTCGTGCCGCTGGCATTCACCAAGACCTTCGTCCTGCTCGGCGCCATCTTCCTGACCCTCACGGTGGTGCCCGCCGCCGTGCACCTGTTCATCGCCGGGCGCGACCGCGGCGGCGAATCGCCGGCGCTCAGGCGGGCGCTGTTGTCCGGTCTCGGCGTGGCGGCGGCGGTGCTCGCGGTCACGGGTCTTGCAGCGGGTTGGCCGGCGGTCGCGGTCGCGGGGCTGGTGCTGCTGTTGGCGGTTGCGTATCGCCTCTGGAAAGCGCCGCTCAACGCCTGGCTGGGCCGGCGCATGCCGCGCCTCGGGCAAGCGTTGCGTAGCGCGGAATCAGCGCTGGTCCGGGGCGGACCCTGGCTGGCCAGCGCCGTCGGCGCGCTGGTCGTCTGGTGGGTCCTCGGCGCCGTGTGGGAGCCGCTCGGTCCGGAGGCGGGCGTACTGCGCAACTTCGTGTTTGTCGGCCTGGTGATCGGCGGACTGCTCGGCCTCTTCTGGCTGTTGATGCTGTGCTATGCGCCGATCCTGCGCTGGTGCCTGGCGCACAAGCTGCTGTTCCTGGCATTGCCCGTATTGCTGGTGATCATGGGCGGCTCGATCTGGCTCGGCTTCGACCGCGTCTTCGGTTTCATTCCCGCCGCCGCGCAGCGTGCGGGCATCGACGCGCAGGCGGTGCGCACCAGCGCGCCCTGGAGCTGGGCGGCGCACCGCTTTCCCGGCCTGGGGCGGGAGTTCATGCCGCCGCTCGACGAGGGCTCGTTCCTGTGGATGCCGACCACCATGCCGCACGCGTCCATGGGCGAGATCCTGGAGGTGCTCAAGCACCAGGATCTCGCGATCCAGTCGGTGCCGGAGGTCGAGCTGGTGGCAGGCAAGCTCGGCCGCGCCGAGACGGCGCTCGATCCCGCGCCGATCTCGATGCTCGAGTCGGTGATCCACTACAAGTCCGAGTACGCGACCGACGATGCGGGCCGGCGCATCAACTTCAGGTACGACCGTGGCCGCGGCGAATTCGCGCGCGACGCCGACGGGCAGTTGATTCCCGACCCGCGCGGCCGGCCATATCGCCAGTGGCGCGATCACATTCGCACGCCGCAGGATATCTGGGACGAGATCGTGCAGGCGGCGAAACTGCCCGGCACGACCTCCGCGCCGCGGCTCCAGCCCATCGAGACGCGCCTCGTCATGCTCCAGACCGGCATGCGGGCCCCAATGGGCATCAAGGTGCGCGCGCCGGACCTCCAGACGCTCGACCGTGTGGTGGTCGAGCTGGAAAGCCAGCTGCGCGAAGTGGCGGCGATTAGGGCCGACACCGTGAACGCGGACCGGGTCGTCGGCAAGCCCTACCTGGAGATCGACATCGACCGCGAGGCGATCGCGCGCTTCGGACTCAATATCACGGACGTGCAGCAGTTGATCACGGTGGCCATCGGCGGACAGACCGTCACGACGACGGTCGAGGGTCGCGAGCGCTACCCGGTGCGCGTGCGCTACCAGCGCGAGTTGCGGACCGAGATCGAGGACCTCGAGCGGGTCCTCGTAGCCGCGCCGGACGGCACGCAGGTGCCGCTGCGCGAGCTCGCCGCAATCATCTACACGCGCGGCCCGCAGATGATTCGCAGCGAGAACACGTTCCTGACCGCCTACGTCACCTTCGGCGGGCAGCCGGGCATTGCCGAGGTGGAAGTCGTGGAGCAGGCGCAGGCCTTCCTGCGGGCACGCATCGAGGCCGGCGAGCTCGCCGTGCCGCCGGGGGTCAACTGGACCTTCGCCGGCAACTACGAACACCAGCTGCGTGCCGCCAGGACGCTCAGCATCGTGCTCCCCGTGGCATTGCTGGTGATCTTCCTGATCCTGTATTTCCAGTTTCGCGCGGTGACGACGACGTTGATCGTCTTCAGCGGCATCACGGTGGCCTGGGCGGGCGGCTTCATCCTCATCTGGCTTTATGCCCAGCCCTGGTTCGCCAACTTCAGCCTGCTGGGCGTCAACATGCGCGACCTGTTCCAGATGGGGACGATCAATCTCAGCGTGGCGGTCTGGGTAGGATTCCTCGCCTTGTTCGGCATCGCCGTTGATAACGGCGTGGTGCTCGCCACCTACCTCAGGCAGAGTTTTGCGGGGCGCCCGACCGGCACCGTGAGCGAGTTGCGGGCCGCGACCGTGGTCGCCGGGCAGCGACGCGTGCGGCCCTGCCTCGTGACGACCGCGACGACCGCGTTGGCGCTGCTGCCCGTGCTCACCTCCACCGGGCGCGGCTCGGACATCATGATTCCCATGGCGATCCCCAGCGTCGGCGGCATGGCCTTCGTGGTCCTGACGATGTTCACGGTGCCGGTGCTGTTCTGCCTGGTCGAGGAGCTCAAGCTCGAGCGGCGGATCGGCGCGTATCGCGACCTCGCGCAGGAGTCATGATCGACGGGGCGGCCGTGGCACTGCACCTGCTGGCCGTCTGCGGCGACACCGTCTACATTAGGACGCGCGTAGCCGATCACATCACCAGGCCGGATGCCCGGCAAGTTGGAGTCCATGCCAGCCAGGATTACTGATCAGGAGCAGGCCGATCGAGTCGTGAGCCACTACGCCAGGTTGGCGCCGGCCTACGACCGGCTGTGGAACCGTTACTCGCGCAACTCCCTCGGCAAGCTCGCGGAGCACCTCGAGCTGCGTGGCGACGAGCACGTGCTGGATGTCGCCTGCGGCACCGGCAGGTTCGCCGGGATCCTGCGCCAGCATCATCCGGGCATTCGCATCACCGGCATCGACCTTTCTCCGGCGATGATCCAGGAGGCGCGCGAGCGCCTGCCGGAGGATGCACATACGCAGTGGGCGGTCGGCACGCTTGCGACGGCCCCGCTCGCGGAGGGCACGTTCGACGTGATCACCTGCGCCAATGCCTTCCACCTGTTCGTCGACCAGGAAGATTCGCTGGCCCGCATCCGGCGCCTGGCCAGGCCGGGCGGCACGGTCTGCATCGTGGACTGGTGTCGCGAGTATCCCCAGATCCGGCTGATCCAGGGCCTGGCGCGGCGCTTCGGCAACCAGTACCGCAGCATCCTGACGCGCGACGAGATGCGCGCCATGGTGTCGCAGGCAGGCCTCGAGGTGCGCCAGATCGAGCGCTTCAGGGCGACCCCCTTCTGGGGAATGATGTGCGTCGTGGCCCGCAAGCCCGAGCAGCATTGATGCCGGCTGCCATCATTCGCCACGATTGATCCGGCGTCTGCCAGATCGCGGCCCTGCGCGCGCCTGCCCCCGCGCCTGTAATGGTCCCCAGGCGGACCTGTCGTCCGTCAATCCAACGGAGGACCACGCTCATGAATCGCAGGATCATCACCCTCGCGGCCATTGCCGCTCTCGCCACGGCGCCGGGGTTCGCCGCGGCAGCCGACACGCCGGAGTTCAATAATCGCGCCACAGGCATCGGCCTGGTCGCGGGCGGATTGTTCGGCGCCCTCCTGGGCGGCCCGCCGGGGGCCATCGCCGGGATGACATTTGCCGGCATCGCCACCGATCGGGAACAGGCCGCCAGGCGCGCCGACGCGCTCGCGGCGCAGGCGACTCTCCTGGAGCAGGAACGCCGCAGCCTGCTGTCCGAGCGCATGAGCCTCAAGGCGAGCGTCGCCGAGCTTGGCCGCCAGCTGGAGCATGAGCGTGACGTGGCAGCGAGCACGATCGATGCCGCATCGCTCGCGGACGGCCTCGAGTTTGCCGTCGGCTTCCGCACCAGCAGCGCGCTGCCGCCCGGGGAGATCGACGCGGGTCTAGAGGCCCTCGCCATGCTGGTCGGCGCGCTTCCGTCGCTGGACGTGCACCTCGACGGCTATGCCGATCCGCGCGGCTGCAGGACGCTGAACCGTGCGTTGTCGCAGGCGCGCGCGGACGCGATTCGCGACCGGTTGATTGCGGCCGGCGTGCGGGCCGAGCGCATCCACGTCACCGCGCACGGGGCGGTGGCCAGCAGCGCCGGGGAACAGGCCGCGGACCCGGATGGCTGGGCGTTGCAGAGGCGCGTCGACATCAGGCTCGAGAGCCGCGAGGGAAGGCTCGCGTCGAAGCCCTGAGCGGAGGGGTAGAATGAAGGCCTGCCGGGGCGGCCTGCGGGTGGCCCCGGCAGCCTCGTGAAGCCACGAAACCTGCGCGGGCCCCATGCATTTCTCCGTCGATGTGCTTTCATCCGGGCTGTCCTTGGCCTGTGCGGCGCTTGCCGGCGTGCTCTTGATCATCGCGATCCCCGGGCTGCGTGCCCTGCGCGGCCATCCCGAGCGGCTCCACCTGATGTTCGGCGCCGCGGTCGCGCTCGCCCTGCTATGGAGCGTGAATGCCCGTATCGATCCTGGTATCGCGCTGCACGTGCTCGGTACCCCTGCGGTGGTCCTGCTGCTCGGCTGGCGGCTCGCGATGCTGGCCGCGGCGCTCGCTGAGTTGGCCTTGCTCGCGCTCGGCGTCACGTCGCCAGCGCTTGCGCCGGCCGGCTGGCTGCTGTCCGCTGCGTTGCCGGGCGGCGTCATTGTCGCGATCGCGTGGATCGCCCGGTTCTACCTGCCGCGCAACCCCTTCATCTTCATCTTCGTATGCGGGTTCTTCGGCGCTGCCGTGGCGCTGCTCGCCACCTGGCTCGTGGGGGTGGCGCTGCTGTCGTGGTCCGGCCAGCCGTCGCCGAGCGGAGCCGGAGCGTCGCTGGGCGCGTTCCTGCCGCTGGTGCTGTTCCCCGAGGCGTTCATCAATGGCGTGATGATCAGCATGCTCATCGTCTATCGCCCCGAGTGGGTGCGTCTGTACGACGAGGCGTTCTACGCGCGGAGTTGAGGCCGGCGCCGTACAGCGCCTGTGGCCCGGCGGCAAGGCCCGCCAACGGATCGGCCGTGTGGAGCATGGGTGTGTCGGTTCGGACACAGTCGCGCCGGCTTAAGGAGCGAGACCCGAATGATCAAGACCTGCACATTGCGTGGCCCGGCACTGCTCGCGATGACCGGCGCGGCCCTGGCGGGCGAGGTGCCGAGATTCGAGGAACTCGATCGGGACGGCGACGGCCTGCTCAGCCGCGACGAGTAAGCGGTGGTCGAATGCAAGCTGGGCCAATGCGATGGCGAGCCTCACTAGCCGATACAGCAATTTTTCCGGCTGCCACCCGAAAGCCACCCCGAAATCCCCCCGGGGGTGCTGGTTCATCGCGGGCGCGCAGGGCAGGGGCACGCCTGGCGCAGCGGGAACGCAGCAAGTTTTACCAGCTGCTGCGTCGCCACCATCTCGACCCGGAGCTGTTCAGGTCGGACCGCTAGACCGGACCGCGCGCGGCGGCGCGCCCCGGCGGCTACTATTCGGGTAGATGGACGTGTTCGTTGCCATGCTGGCCGCGCTCCTGCTGCTGCTCGCGGGGGAGCTGATCCGCCGACGTTCGAGCGTGTTGCGCAGGATTTTCCTCCCCGGCGCGATCGTCGCCGGCACGATCGGCCTGCTGCTCGGCCCGCAGGTCCTGGGCCGGCTGGCGGAGGCGCCCGGGCTCGGCTTCATCCCCGCGGGCGGCCTGTTCCCGAGCGCCGTGCTCGATGCCTGGGCGATGTTGCCCGGCGTGCTGATCAACGTCGTGTTCGCCGCGCTGTTCATAGGCAAGACGATTCCCGGCGCCAGGGAGATCTGGCTGCGCGCCGGTCCCCAGGTGGTGTTTGGACAGACGATTGCGTGGGGACAGTATGTGGTCGGGCTGTTGCTGGCCATCCTGGTGCTGGCGCCGGTATTCGGCATGAATCCCGTGGCCGGCGCCCTGATCGAGATTGGTTTCGAGGGGGGGCACGGCACCGCCGCCGGCATGGCGCCGGCCTTCGAGGCCGTCGGTTTTCCCGAGGGCACAGACCTCGCCCTCGGTCTCGCCACCATCGGCCTCGTGTTCGGCGTGCTCATCGGCACGATCCTGATCAACTGGGCCGTGCGCCGCGGCGAGATCTCGATCCTCGAGCCCGGCGAGGAGCATCCCGGGGAACAGGCGGCGGCGGGGGACGATGTCGAGCTCACGGCTGCGGACCAGGCCGAGGCAAGAAAACAGAAGCGCATGTCGGGCTCCGCCACGGACGCGATGTCGATTCAGCTCGGCCTGGTCGCCTGCGCGATCGCCATCGGCTGGCTGCTGCTGGAGGGGCTGCGACTCGTCGAGCGCCTCACCTGGGGCGGCGACCTGTTCACCTACGTGCCCTTGTTCCCGCTGGCGATGATCGGCGGCCTGCTCGTCCAGGTTCTCGTGCAGCGCCTCGGCATGTCCCACCTGGTGGTGCGCAGCTACATCGCGCGCGCCGGCGGGATCGCGCTCGATCTGACGATCGTCACTGCGCTGGCCTCGCTGTCGCTGCAGGCGATCGGCGGCAATATGCTGCCGTTCCTGCTGTTGGCGCTGAGCGGCACGGCGTGGTGCGTATTCGGCGTGCTGGTCATCGCGCCGCGCGTCATTCCCTATAACTGGTTCGAGCGCGGCGTGGGCGACTTCGGGCAGTCGATGGGCATGACGGTCAGCGGCCTGCTGCTGATGCGCATGGCCGACCCCGAGAACCGCTCGGGCGCCATGGACAGCTTCGGCTACAAGCAGCTGCTGTTCGAGCCGGTGGTCGGCGGCGGATTGTTCACCGGTATGTCGGTGGCGCTGATCACGAACTATGGCGCCGTGCCGATCCTCCTCCTGTGCAGCGTCCTCGCGGCCGGCTGGCTGAGCTTCGGGCTGCTGTATTTCGGCCCCCTGGTGCGCAAGGAGCAAGCCAGGCGCTGAGCGATACTGCCCTGGACGCCCGGGAGGGCCGCGCGCGGCGGTGGCATAATCGCGGCTCGCAAACCGAATGCCGAGGAGCCTCCAGCATGACCGCCAGCGACTTCTACACCGACCGTCCGGCAGGCGCCTGCCCGATCCACGTCATCGCCGCCAACGGCCTGGAGGCGCTGCTCGGCAAGCTGACGGACGCGCACCGCGGCTGGGTGCGCAGCACCGGCTGGCAGGCGAAGCCGGGCGCCGTGCTCGTGCTGCCCGGCAGCGACGGCAGCGTTGCGGCGGTGCTCGCCGCCACGGGCGGCCCGGAACCGTTCTGGGCGCTGGCTGCGTTGCCGGGTCAATTGCCGGCGGGCAGCTATGCCTTCGCGGACGAGGCCGATGCAGCGGAGCTGGGGCGGCGGGCGCGGGCCTGGGGGATCGGCCAGTACGCATACAGCCGCCAGGCGAACTTCAAGCGGGCCGAGCCGCGCAAGCTGGCGTGGCCCGCGGGCGTGGACATGGCGGCAATCCTCTCGGCGGTCGATGCGGATACACTGGTGCGCGACCTGGTCAACACGCCGGCGGGGGACCTGGGGCCGGCGGAGCTTTCGCAGGCGGCCGCCGCCCTCGCCGCCGCATCCGGCGCGGAATTCCGCGAGGTCGTCGGCGATGCCCTGCTGGCCGAGAATTTCCCCGCGATCCACGCGGTCGGGCGCGCGAGCGTGCGGTCGCCGCGCCTGCTGGAGCTGCGCTGGGGCGAGCCTGGCCGGCCGCGCGTGACGCTGGTGGGCAAGGGCGTGTGCTTCGATACCGGCGGGCTGAACCTGAAGCAGCCCCAGGGCATGCGCAACATGAAGAAGGACATGGGCGGCGCGGCGCACGTGCTCGGGCTCGCCAAGATGATCATGGATGCGGCGCTGCCGGTGTCCCTGCGCGTGCTGATCCCGGCGGTGGAGAACAGCGTCGCCGGCAACGCCTATCGGCCCGGTGACGTCGTGCCGACGCGCGCGGGCCTCACCGTGGAGATCGGCAACACCGATGCGGAGGGACGCGTCGTGCTGGCCGATGCCCTCGCGCTGGCCGACGAGGAAGCGCCGGAACTGCTGCTGGACTTCGCGACCCTCACCGGCGCGGCACGCGTCGCGCTCGGGCCGGACCTGCCGGCATTGTTCGCCACCGACGAGGCGCTGGCCCGCGACTGGTCCGTGGCCGGCCTGGACCAGGGCGATCCGCTCTGGCCGATGCCGCTGTGGGCGCCGTATGCCGCCAACCTCGGCGGCGGGATCGCGGACCTGAACAACGTCACCACCGACGGCTTCGCGGGCGCGATCTACGGCGGGCTGTTCCTGCAGCGCTTCGTCACGCGGGCGAAGGCCTGGGCCCACGTCGATACCTTCGCGTGGAACCCGCGCAATCGCGCCGGGCGGCCGGAGGGCGGCATGAGCCAGGGAGTGCGGTCGGCGTTCGAGCTGCTGGCGAAGCGCTACGCGGATGACAGCCGCCGCGCCAGCAGCAGCACGCCGGTGTAGAGCAACAGCCCGAGCAGGAGCAGGATGACGGCGATGGCCCCAAACAGGTCGGGGGCCTTCATCATCGTGGACATCAGCGAGTCCTGGTAATAGAAGAACCATGGGTGGTCCGGCGGGAACACCAGGTCGTGCAGCCAGTAGAACACTCGCTTGGCGCCGATCAGCAGCACGACGCCCGCGCCCGCGGCGACGGCCAGCATGCTCGCGCCGAGCAGCCGCACGAGCAACGCCATGCGCCAGCCGAACAGCTGAATCAGCAGCAGGTGAGTCGTCGTCCACGCGACCGCCAGCCAGCCGATGGGCGCGATACGATCCACCAGGTTCGCCACGTCCTGCAGATGGCCGACCTCGGGCTCGCGCAGCAGCGTGTCGATCACCCGGCCATCGGGGGCGCGGTACTCGAGCTCGGCCAGGCCCGCGCCCGAGGCATGGATCGCGTCGACGATCTCGCCGAACAGGCGGATGCGCTCCTCGCGCGTGGTCAGGCCGAAGTCGGCCTTGTGGCGGTTCTGGGGCGCGAAGGTCTCGATATGGCCGTGCACGTCCATGGCGTCGTAGAGCACCGGATAGCCGAAGTCCACCAGCGCCAGCCCGCGCCAGGCCAGCCACAGAGCGGCCAGCGCCGCGGCCGGCAGCAGCAGCCACAGGTGCCTGCGGCCGCCACGGTTGCGCCCGTCAGGCACTGCCGGCGCTTGCCGACAGGCTTGGCCGGTAGGGCAGGATCTCCAGCACCTCGCCCACCTCGTGACGCCGCTTGATGTCGCGCCAGAAGACAGGTGTCAGCAGGTCCCCGTGGTGCTCGAGGAAGACCTCGAGCTGCTGCGGTTCGAGGCCGAGAAAGCTGATGAACTGCTCCGGAAACACGTCGTCCTCGTCCACGAAGAACCAGGCCTCCGAGCGCATCTCGTCCTCGACCGAGCGGGCCCGCGGCAGCTTGCGGAAGCTGCATTCCGTCACCAGGCAGAGCTCGTCGTAATCGTAGAAGATCACGCGCCCGTTGCGGGTCACGCCGAAATTCTTCAGCAGAAGGTCGCCCGGAAAGATGTTGGTCGTCGCGAGATCGCGGATCGCCTGGCCGTAATCGAGCACGGCGTGGCGGGCCGCCAGCGGCGAGGCTTCCGCCAGGTACAGGTTCAGCGGCCGCAGCCGGCGCTCCACGTAGCAATGCGTGATTACCACGTCGGGGCCGTCCACCGACACCGTCTGCGCGGTGGACTCTAGCAGGTGCTCGAGCAGCGCGGGATCGAAGCGCGTGCGCGGGAAACGCAGCATCTTGAACTCCTGCGCATCCACCAGGCGACCGGCGCGGTCGTGGCGAAACACCAGGTAGTACTTGTCCAGGACGTCCTTGCGCACCACGGTCTTCGGGTAGGCGAAGCGGTCGCGGATGATTTTGAAGACCACGTCGAACGATGGCAGCGTGAACACGGCCATCACCATGCCGCGGTCGCCGGGCGCCTCGACGAACTGGTCGCGGGAATGCTGCAGGTGGCGGAAGAAGGTGCGATAGGTCTCGGTCTTGCCCTGGCGGGCGCGGCCCAGGACCGTGAACAGCTCGGCCAGCGGCTTGCGCGGCAGGATGGTGCGCAGGAAGACCACCGCGTCGTGCACGGTCTCGAGGTCGGCGTGGAAATAGCTGCGGGTGAAGCCGAACAGGATGCTGGTGTCGCGCACCGAGGTCAGCAGCGCGTCCACTGAAACGCCGTCCGCGGTGTTCTTCAGGGCGATGACGACCGGCTGCGGCTGGGCCGCGCCAAGCGCGCGGCCGACGATGTAGGCGCGCGTGTTCTGGTAGAAGATGGGGCGCATGAACTCGATGCGCGTGAGCCGCTCGATGCCGCCGAGCGTTTCCCAGGCTTGCTTCAGCTCGGCGACCACGAAGTCCACGCTCCACTTGAAGTCCTGCCACGGCGACTCGAAGCTGTGGTCCTCCAGGATGTCGCCGATCATCTTCTCCGGCCTGCCGTCATACTCGTAGACATTGAGCGCCTGCGGCGGGCGAACCTTCGACAGCGGGTCGAGGTCGAGCGCGACGAACTCGACCTCCGGGTCCACGCCGACCGTCGCGAACAGGCGGCGAGTGATCGAGCTGAAAAATGTCTTCTCGAACTCGAGATCGATGAAGTCGCGGATCTCGTCTTCGAAACAGCGCCTGATCCGCACCCAGAGGTCGCGCTCGACGGCGCGCTCGCCCAGGCGCTCGCGCAACAGCTCGGTCGTCTGCGCGACGCAGCGGTCGTAAAGGTCGATGCGCTCCGTGGCGTCGCGCCGGCCCGCGGCCCAGTCGCACGTCTCGAAGCGCAGCCGCGCGCGCCGGGTGACCTCGCGAAACTCCGCGTTGTAGTCGCCGAAGGCGTCGAAAATGGCCCTGGCGCAGTCACGCGCCAGGGCCGAGTCGGGCACCCGATCAGGCATCTGGCGCTGGCTTCAGCCCAGGTTGCCGATCAGGGCATCGGCAAACTCGCTGCACTTGACCTCGTTGGCCCCGTCCATCAGGCGCGCGAAGTCATAGGTGACGGTCTTGTTGCCGATGGTCTTGTCCATCGCGGTGATGATCGCGTCGGCGGCCTCGATCCAGCCGAGGTGGCGCAGCATCATCTCGCCGGAGAGCACGAGGCTGCCGGGGTTGACCTTGTCGAGGTTGGCGTATTTCGGCGCGGTGCCGTGCGTGGCCTCGAACACGGCATGTCCGGTCACCGAGTTGATGTTGCCGCCCGGGGCGATGCCGATTCCGCCGACCTGAGCGGCGAGCGCGTCGGAGAGATAGTCGCCGTTCAGGTTCAGCGTGGCGATCACGTCGAACTCGGACGGGCGCGTCAGGACCTGTTGCAGCGTGATGTCGGCAATGGCGTCCTTGATCAGCACCTTGCCGTCCGCGAGGGCCTGCTTCTGCTCGGCGTTTGCGGCGGCCTCGCCGTGCTCGTCGCGGGTCTCTTCCCACTGGTCCCAGCTGTAGGTGCGGTCACCGAACTCGCGCGCCGCGAGGGCATAGCCCCACTTGCGGAACGCGCCCTCGGTGAACTTCATGATGTTGCCCTTGTGGACGAAGGTCACGCTCTTGCGGCCGTTGTCGAGCGCGTACTGGATCGCGGCGCGCACCAGCCGCTCGGTGCCCTCGCGGGACACCGGCTTGATGCCGATGCCGGTCGTGTCCGGAAAACGGATCTTGCGGAACTCGTCCGGGAAGTGCTCGCGGAACAGGTCAAGGAAGCGCTTGCCCGACGCCGAACCCTGCTCGAACTCGATGCCGGCGTAGATGTCCTCGGTGTTCTCGCGGAAGATCACCATGTCCACCTCTTCCGGCTTCTTGACCGGGGAGGGCACGCCCTTGAACCACCGCACCGGGCGGAGACAGACGTACAGGTCGAGCAGCTGGCGCAGCGCGACGTTCAGGCTGCGGATGCCCCCGCCGATGGGCGTGGTGAGCGGACCCTTGATGGAGACCAGGTACTCGCGACAGGCCTGCACGGTCTCGTCCGGCAGCCACGAATTGAACATGTCGTTCGACTTCTGACCGGCGAAAACTTCCATCCAGTGAATGCGCTTCTTGCCCCTGTAGGCCTTCTCGACCGCGGCGTCCAGCACGCGCACCGTGGCGCGCCAGATGTCGGGCCCGGTGCCGTCGCCCTCGATGAACGGAATGATCGGGTTATCCGGCACCTGCAGGACGCCGTTCTCGATCGTGATTTTCGCGCCGCCCTCGGGGACGATGATTTTCGCTGCAGACATGTTGGAGACTCCTTGCGCTGGGAGCGGCCTTCTGCGGGCCGCGTCGATAAGGCGCTCATAATACCCGCTGGAGGCTGCGGGGCGCCATGCGCGGCGCCGCAGCCTAGTCCTCGCTCGCTGCCATTTCCCGGCCGCGCGCCTCGTCGACGCGCCGGCTGACAAGCAGCGCGACGGCAAACAGCAGGACGCAGAACAGGACGGCGGTGTGCAGGCCGAGCGCTGCCTGCAAGAGCCCGATCGAGAGCAGGCCGACCACCCCGGCAAGCTTCATCGACAGGCCCCAGAAGCCGAAAAACTCCGCCGCGCGAGACAGGGGTGAGAACAGGCCCACGAGGGTGCGGGTGGCGGACTGGCACGAGCCGAGGCTGAGCCCGGCGACGCTGCCGACGACCAGGAACACGTGCTGCGCCTCGATCGTCCGGCCAAACGCGCGCGACAGCCCTGCTCCCAGCGCGGGGGTCAGGTAGATCAGCGCGATCGCGACCATCCACATCACCAGCGTGATCTGGTAGGTGCGCTTTGCCCCGAGCCGGTCCTGGATGAAGCCGAAGCCCAGGGCGCCGGCGGCGGCGGTGATCTGCACGATGACGAACATCAGGGTGCGGACGCCCGGATCCCAGCCCACCACCTGCGCGCCATAGATGAACGCGTAGGTGATGATGATGTAGATGCCGTTCATGGCGAAGAACATGGAGACCAGCAGCACGGCCAGGTCCTTGTGGCGCTCGAGGCCGCGCAGCGTGCCGCGCACGCGGCTGATCCCGATCGCCACATAGCCGGTGCCCGGTGGCGGCCGCTGCGGCGTACCCCGCTCGCGCACCCAGATGAAGGTGGGGATCGCGGCAAACAGGAAGAATGCCGCGGCCCAGGGCCCCACCCAGCGAATGCGCTCGAAGTTCTCGGCACTGACCTCGCCGAGCACCAGCAGCACGAACACGGCCGAAACCATTCCCCCGATGTAGCCCAGCGCCCAGCCGAAGCCGGAAATCTTGCCGAGGTCCTCCGGCGGCCCCAGGTCCGGCAGGAAGCTCGCGATGAAGGCTTCGCCGATCGAGTAGCCGAAATTCGAGATGATCAGCAGCAGCACCCCGAGCAGCGCGTAGCCGGGGGCCACGAAATACAGCGCCGCCGTGGCGACGACGGTCAGCAGGTAGCTGGCGAACAGGAAACGCTTCTTCGACGCGGTGAAGTCCATGATCGCGCCGGCAATCGGCGAGCAGACCACGACCAGCAGGTAGCTGGTGGACAGCGCCAGGCTCCAGAGAAAATTGCCCAGCCGGTAATCGCCGTCATTGCCGACGATGACGCGGGTGAACAGGTCGCCGAACACCACCGTGATGATGAGCAGCGTGTAGGCCTGGTTGGCGAAATCGAACATTGCCCAGCCGAAGATTTCCCGCTTCGGCGCGCGCGTGCGGGGGATCATGGCGTCACCCGTGCGGGTAGGGGTATGCCGAGGCGAGGCCCTGCCAGTGCCGCGAGCGCGTACGCGGCGGCGGCAATCAGCATCACCGTCATGAAGCCGGCGTCGAGCGCGACGACAGTCGCCAGCGCGGTGGCCGACACCGACATGCAGCTGTCGATCGCGCAGGCCCACGGGATCTGGCGAGCATGTGTGACTGACAGGCGACGCAAGCCGAATGGAAACATCATGCCCATGAAGAATGCCGGCGGGGCGAGCAGCAGGAACACTCCGGCGGCCTTGGCCGCCAGCGGCCAGCCCATGGAAAGTTGCAGGAGCGGACGCAAGCCGAAGGTATACAGCAGGATGAGGGCAGCGACCAGCAGCCCGGTGCACGCCAGGACGCGCCCGGAAGCACTGCATCGCGACGACACCAGGCTGCCCGCGCCGGAACACACCAGGAGCGTCCCAAGCACAGTCGCCGCCGCATAGACGGGCTGGCCCAGGTACAGCATCAGTTTCTGGAGGAGGACGATCTCGAAGAACATGAAGCCGATTCCCAGCGCCGCAAAGTAGGCGAACGTCCAGCGGCGGCGCGTCCCGACCCAGCCGATCCGGAACAGCGGCAGCACGATGAGCAGCACGGCCGCCAGCACGATCTGGACGAGCGTGACCAAGGCCAGCACGAAGCCGAGCTCCAGGTAGGGCAGTTGCCGGGCGCCATAGGTGTCAAGAAGTTGAGGAATATTCTGCAATTTAATGAAATTATTGAAAAAAGGCTTGTCATCTGTGGCGGGCTGAATATTGAACGGGTAGTGCGGGTCGAGTGCGTCAGGAGCGCCGGTCAACAAGGTGTCGATGGCCTTGAACCAGGCCTCGTCGCCGACCCGGTTGAAGTGCTCGCGCTCGCCGGGCTGGAGATCCTCCAGGAGCAGCGGATCGAACCCCCGGGCCTGGCCGAACTGTCGCAGGCGCGCCCGCTCCTGGGCGACGAAGGGCGACTTGCTGAGCAGGAACGTGATGGTGCCCCAGCTGCGCAGCGCCACGACATGGGCGGCACGGTTGCCGATGGCGTGCTCGTCCAGCAGCTGTCGCCAGGTGGCGAGCAGCCTCAGGCTGGCGCGCGGCGGGTCTTCGTGCCAGAGGGTCACGGCGATCATGCCCGTGTCGTCGAGCGCGTCCCACAGCGCGCGAAACGCCTCCAGCGTCAGGTGATACTGCTCCTGCATGGCATGCACCCCGGAGGTGCCCCCGAAGGCCCCCAGCACCGGCAGCACGATCAGGTCGGGGCGCTGCCCGCCGGCGCGGCCGAGGAAGGCGCGCACGCTGCTGCCATGGAGCGTCACGGCAGGATCGCGATACAGCGCATCGATCCACGCCGGGTGAAGTTCGCGCAGCAACGCGTTGACCTGCCGGTGCGGCTCGACCGCGTCGATCCGGGTGGCGCCATGGCTGAGCGCGTGGGAGACGTCGTTGCCGGTGCCCGCCAGCAGCACCAGGACGTGGCCGGGCGAGCGCAGCATGTAGGGCAGCGCGCGCGTGGTGTGGTCGAGGATATGGCCGTCATGCGTCGTCCCGCCGCCGAGCAGGGTGCCGAAGTACTCGCCGTCGTTGAACAGCACGTCGCGCACCGGCGGCTCGCCCTGGAAGCGCAGGCTGAGCGACGGGGCGAAGCGCAGGGCTTGTGCGCTGACGACTTCCAGCAGCCCGTAGGGGCTCGACGACCGGTGCACGACCCGCGCGCCGGGCAGCTGCAGGGCGCCGAAGATGTCCTTGTACTCCGACGACGCGGGCGCGGCCGGCGCGATCACGCTCGCGGCCGGCAAGAGCAGCGCGCCGATCCAGATTGCCGGGTGCAGGCGCGGCCCGGGCGGGCGCGGCCGGGACAGCCAGGCAGCGGCGAGCAGCAGCACCGCAAGGACCCCCGCGAGCCGGGTCGGCGGCAACAGCCACAGCAGCCCGATGACCAGCACTGCGCCCGCACCGGAGCCGGTCATGTTGGCGAAATAGAGCGTGCCGATGCGCGCCACTTCCCGGTAGAACACCAGCGTCACCGCCAGGCCGGCGAAGAAGAAGGGCAGGCAGCAGGCCGCGTAATAGAACAACAGCAGGCCGACCTGGCCGCGATCGAAGAACAGCAGGAAGGCGTCGAAGTTCCCCGCGATGCCCACCAGCCACGAGGTTGACGCCATCGCCACGCCGGCCGCCAGGAAGAGCAGCGGCACGGCGATCGCGTAATGGCGCTCGAGGAAGGCGCGCATCAGCACCAGCACGGTCCCGGCGGCGCCGAACCCGAGCAGCGCCATGGAGATCACCATATAGGCGAAGTGGTGCCACTGGGCGATCGCCAGGAGCTGCATCAGGACCAGCTGGAAAGCGATGACCGCAACGGATGCAAGTCCCACGGCCAGGGGCATGCGCGCTGGAGTCACTCCGGGTCGCGGGTGAATGGCACGAAGCGCACGGGCAGCAGGCTTTCCGTGCGGATGTCATCGCCCTCGCGCGTCACCAGCATCAGCATCTGGGTGCGGAACGGCGAACCGACCGGAATGACCATGCGGCCGCCGTCGCGCAGCTGCTCGATGAGGGGGGGCGGGATGTGGTCTGCTGCTGCGGTCACGACGATGGCGTCGAAGGGCGCAAATTCCTCCCAGCCATAGTAGCCGTCGCCCTGCTTGACCCGGACGTGCTCATAGCCGGCGCGGCGCAGGTTCTCTTCGCCCCACAGCGCGAGCTCGTGCACGATCTCGAGCGTGTAAACCTCCTCGAGGAGCTCCCCGAGGACCGCGGCCTGGTATCCCGAGCCCGTGCCGATTTCCAGCACCCGCATGCCGGGTTCGAGGCGCAGCAGCTCGGTCATGTAAGCGACGATGTAGGGCTGCGAGATGGTCTGGCCATAACCGATCGGCAGCGGCCCGTCCGAGTAGGCCTGGGCGCGCCTGGCCACCGGCACGAACTTGTGTCGCGGCACGCTGCCCATGGCCGCGAGCGTGGCCGCATCCCGTATGCCGCGCGTCTCGAGCTGTCGCGCCACCATCCGGGCGCGTTGCTCTGCGTAGCCGTCATCGGCCGGCACGGCGCGCACGGAACACAGGGACAGGACGATGAGCAGCACCAATGAAACGCACGCGTGTTTCATGGTGCTCATCCTACTCGAATCACTCCGGGCCGGCGCGTGCTCAGTCCTCGAGCGGCACCAGGAGATCCGCGCCACGACGGGTCAGTTGCTCGTGCTTCCAGGCCGGCAGGCGATACAGCCATGGACCGAGGCGCTCATTCAGCGCATGCGCCCGCTCGATGACGGCATCCGCCGCGGGCGCGTCATCCCCGGTCGGCGCGTGCTTTGCGGAGAAGGCCGTCCAGAACGTGGCGCCGCCCGCCGGGCTGAGCGATTCCCAGCTGCGCACCTCGATCACCAGTCCGTCCCGCAGCCTGAAGGTCGCCAGGGTGGGCTCGTCCTCCGGTGCCCAGCCAGCCAGCGGCCGCACATCGTCGAGGCGCAGCGCGGACAGCGTCCGCCCCATGGAATCCGCCGCGGTCGGCCCCGACGGGCGGTATCCCTCGGGCAGCCGGGTGATCCGGAAGATGCCGAACTCGTCGCGATCGATGTCCAGGGTCTCGCCGTCGGGACGCGCGATCTGCAGCGATTCGATCTCCTCGGGCGGGATGTCGAGCACGTCCCGCTCGAGCCAGTCGAGCGCCTCCCGCTCCGGCTGCAGGTCCTGGTCCACCAGCAGGACCGTGGCCTCGTCGCTGCGGCGCACGAAAGTGCCGCGCAGGCCGCGCGTCTCGCGCTGCCCGACGAGCAGGGGCGCAACCGCGGCTGCGCCCTCGAGGCGGAGCCGCACGCCGGACCCCGGCCGGCCATCGATCTCCTCCACGCCGAGCCGGTCATGCAGCGCCGGGTTGGAGGTCTTGGTCTCGACCACCCGGGCATCGGCCAGGCGCACCAGGAGGCGCCGGACCTGGCCTGCGTCGACGCGATGGCCGTGCTTCGCCGGCGTCCGCCAGCCGTGCCCGGTCCGCTCGAGCCGGAACGGGTCGCCGCCTGCCGGCTCGAGCACGATCGCGGTGACCTCGTTCAGCTGGGTCGCGAGCGGGGGCAGCAAGGGCTGCCCCGGCGCGCCCGGATCCGGCTCGCGCTGCAGCGCCCAGGCGAACAGCGCGGCCACGAGGGTGACCAGCGCGAGCAACGCGAGCGTGCGCGACCTCATGCTGCCTCCGCCGCCCGCCTGCGACGCCGGTTGCGCCAGCCGACCGCAGCGATCGCGGCACAGACCACCAGGGCGGGGACCGCAACAATATTTATGATTTTCAGACGGTTACCTAGCTTTTGTATGTTGACGTCGAGGTTCCGGCGCACTTCGCGGAGCGCACGCCTGATGCGCAGCTGTTCTTCCTGGAAACGCGCCAGCTCGGTCTCCTGCTCCGGCGTGAACAGCAGCATGTCGCCGTCCTGGCGGGCCAGCTCGAGCTCCATCAGCTTGCGCTCCGTGTCCTCGAGCTCGACCTGGAGGCGCTGCTCCTGCGAGCGCAGCCGCAGCTCGGCCTCGCGCCGCAGGTCCTCGACGCGGTCGAACGGGCGGCTGAAGCTGCCGCGGCTGCGGACGTTGATGAGGTCGCGGCTGCCGGAGAGGTGATCGAGCGCATTGGTCAGGAAGGCGCCGTTGTCGGCGAACGCCTGCACCAGCCGCTGCCCCAGCAGGCTGCGGACCTGAACCCAGAGCCGGTCCGACAACAGGTCCGTGTCGGCGACGACCAGGATGCTGACCTCGCCGTCGGAACCGGAGCGATGCTCATGCGCGCTCTCGACGCCATCCGGGGGGCCGTCGGGGAAGGCGGTGGAAAGCACGCCGTCGATCCGGGCCGCGATCGCGCGCCGCTCGCCGGAAGGCACAAACTCGTCCATCAGGATCGTCGGATCCGGCAACATGGCCACGCGGCTCGCCGAGATCAGCATGGAGTCCGTGCTGCTCTCCAGCAGGGGCGTGAAGCGGATCTCCGCAGCTTCCAGTGGCGCGACGTGGCCGGCAGTTGCAACGTTGATCCGGTCCAGCGGCGCGGTGACCACGTCGTCGGCGGCCATGCCTTCCGGGCCGATGCCGAGCATCGCCAGGTGCCGCACCGGCGGCCCTCCGCCAATGTTCACCATGAGCGCATTGCCGAAGTCCAGCAGCACGGTCGAGGTATCGGCGCGAAAGCCCCAGGGCTCGAACAGCCGGTTGAGATCCGACGCGCGGACCTCGAAGGCCGCGCCTGCGTGACCCATGAGCGGATCGAGCGGCTCGGAATCGGCGTGGGGATCCACGAAGGCGAGCAACTGGCCGCCGCGCATCACGAACTGGTCGATGGCATAGAGGGTCGCGTCGTCGAGATCCTGCGGGTGCACGACGAGCAACAGGTCGACGTCGGGATCGATGTGCCCGGGCTGCGTCCCAAGGTTGCGCAGCTCGAATAGCTGCTCGACCTGACTGATGACCGCCCAGGCGTCCCTGACGCCACCCGTCTGCGGATCGAAGCCGCGCACCATCTGCAGCGGCGTGACCAGGCCCACCACGGGGCGCTGCGGGTTGCCGAGCGCCCACACGAGGCGGGCCAGGTCGTACTCCAGCAGCGCCTCGCGCTCGGGCTGGAAGAAGGGGATCACCTCTACGCCGTCGATGGCGTTGGTGCCCGCCAGGCCGATGTACACCGCGTCGCCGACGCCCCCGAGCGAGATGGCCTCGAGCCCGAAGCTCACCGCCTGGTCCTCCGCCTCGGAGAACGGCAGCGGATCGATGATCCGCAGCTGCAGGCGCGGCCCGGCATGGTTGCTGAACTCTTCCAGCATCTCGCGGATGCGCTGCCCGTAGCTGCGCAGGTAGGGCACGCCCTCGGTGGCGCGGCGCGAGAAAAAGAAATACAGCGTCACCGGCTCGTCGAGGCGCTCGAGGATGTTTCGCGTGCCCGCCGAGATCGTGTACAGGCGATGCTCGGTGAGGTCGAGGCGCGCGCCCTTGAAGAGCGCGTCGGAGAGGATCACCAGCGCAATGAACAGCGCCGCGACCATCGCCAGTCCCAGGCCGCCGAGCGATCTCTTGCTGCGCACGGTCATCAGTCGGCCTTCTTCATGTCGAGGATGATCGCGTTGGCGGTCAGCCAGGCGCCGATCACCAGCAGGAAGTACACGACGTCCCTGAGCTCGATCACGCCCTTGGAGAGCGAGTCGAAGTGCGTCAGGAAGCTGAGCGAAGCGATGGCATCGAGGAGAAACGCCGGCGCCCAGGCCGAGAAGACGTCCAGCACGAGCGGGAAGCCGGCGAGCAGGAAGCCGAAGCAGACCGCCACGGTCAGGATAAACGCGATCACCTGGTTGCGGGTGGTGGCGGAGATGCAGGCGCCGATCGCCAGGAATCCGCCCGCCATCAGCAGGCTGCCGAGATAGCCGGTGAGGATGGCGCCGTTATCCGGCGAGCCGAGGTAGTTCACCGTCAGCCAGATCGGGAAGGTGAGCGCCAGCGCGATCCCGGTGAACAGCCAGGCGGCGAGGAACTTGCCGAGTACGGCTTCGCTGCGTCTCACCGGCAGCGTCATCAGCAGCTCGATGCTGCCGCTCTTGCGCTCCTCGGCCCACAGGCGCATCGACAGCGCCGGGACGAGGAACAGGTACAGCCACGGGTGGAAGCTGAAGAACGGCAGCAGGTCTGCCTGGCCGCGCTCGTAGAACCCGCCGAGATAGAACGTGAACGCGCCCGCGCACACGAGGAAGATGATGATGAACACGTAGGCGAGCGGGGTCGCGAAATAGCTGGCGAATTCGCGCCGCAGGATGATGCCGATGTTCCTCACGCGCGGCCTCCACCGATGGTGATCTCGCGGAACACCTCGTCCAGGTCGTGGCGCGGCGAGCGCGCCGCCAGCCCGGCCGGCGTGTCGTCGGCCACGATCCGGCCGGCGGCGATGATGATCGCGCGGGTGCAGACCGCGTGGACCTCCTCGAGGATATGGGTCGAGATGACGATGGTCTTGCCGGGCGCCATTTCCCGGATCAGGCCGCGCACCTCGTGTTTCTGGTTCGGGTCGAGGCCGTCGGTGGGCTCGTCGAGGATCAGCACCTGCGGATCGTGCAGGATGGCCTGCGCGAGACCCACGCGCCGCCGGTACCCCTTGGACAGAGTCTCGATAGGCTGCTGGATGACGCTGCCGAGTTGCAGGCGTTCGATGACCTCATCGAGTCGCCGGCGCCGCTCAGCGCCGGCCAGGCCGCGGATCTCCGCGACGAAGCGCAGGAACGAGGCCGGGGTCATCTCGCCGTAGCTCGGCGCGCCCTCGGGCAGGTAGCCCAGGCAGCGCTTCGCGGCGACCGGGTCGGTCTCCACGTCGTGGCCGCACACCGAGGCTCGCCCGCCGCTGGGCGAGAGAAAACCCGCGATCATCTTCATCGTCGTGGACTTCCCGGCGCCGTTGGGGCCCAGGAAGCCGAGCACCTCGCCGGCGCCGACGCTGAAGCTGATCTGGTCGACGGCCACGAGGCTGCCGAATTGTTTGCGCAGACAGTCTGTACTGATCATCGGAAAGACTTCCGGGGCGCGGTCGCGGGGATCGCCCGCACGGCGCGGCGCGGTGGGGTCGCGGGGCGATGTTTTACCACGCGGGCGAAAAAATTCAACGCGTCGGCCTCCCGGCGCTTTGCTCCGCCCGGTGGCTTGGGGTACCGTCTGGCTGAAGGCTTGCGCGAGGGCGTTTCATGAACACCATCCGGACGATACTGAAGAACAAGAAGAGCGCGGAAGTCTGGTCCGTGTCCCCCGAGGACTCAGTGCTCGAGGCGATCACGTGCATGGCAAAACTGCGCATCGGAGCGTTGCTGGTCATGGACGGTCAGCGCCTCGTGGGGATCGTCTCGGAGCGCGATTATGCGCGCAAGATCATCCTCCAGGGGCGGCGCTCGGCGGAGACGCGCGTGGCCGAGATCATGACCGCCGAGGTGGCGACCGCGACCAAGGAAATGACCGCGCAGCAGTGCCTGGCGATTATGACCGAGGGCTATTTCCGCCATCTCCCGGTGCTCGAGGAGGGACGCGTGATCGGCCTCGTCTCGATCGGTGACCTCGTCAAGGCCGTGATCGCGGATCAGCAGGCGGTCATCCAGGAGCTAGAGCGCTACGTCACCGGTTAGGGCACGCACGCAAAGGACCAAGTCATGGTGGAAATCGGCAGCCTGTTCGGCCTGATCATCCTCATCCTGAACGTCTACGCGATCGTCAAGATCGTGCAGAGCACCGCGGGCACGGGGACCAAGGTGGCATGGATCGTGGTGATCCTGCTCCTGCCGGTGCTGGGCCTGCTGCTGTGGTTGTTCCTCGGCCCCAAGGGGTAGCCTCGGCTTACGGGCCGCGCCAGCCGAACTCGACGAACAGGCTGCGATCCTGGCCGGGGAAGTAGCGGTACTGGCCGAAGGCGAAGTCCGCGCGCTCCGCGTAGCTCGCGTCGGCCAGGTTGTGCAGCCGTGCAGCCAGGTGCACCCGGCTCGTCAGCTGCCGCGTCACCCTGAGGTGCAGCAGGTCATGACCCTCGTAGCGCGCGGTATTGGCGGCGTTCAGCCAGTACGCGCCCATCGAGAGCCACTCCAGTTCCGCTCGCGTGTCCCCTGCGCCGTCCCACGCCAGGCGCGTGCTGCTGAAGCGGCGCGGCGCGGAATCGGTGTCGTTGCCCGAGACGATCACTTCGCCGCGGCCGACGTCGCGGTCGAAGCGCCAGGTGTGCCGCGCGAACGACTGGTCCGTCTCCAGCCGCAGCTGCGCCGTGAGCTGCCACTCCAGCGCGACCTCGAGGCCGACGTGCCGCGTGCGGCCGTCGGAGACGTTGAAGCCGTCGCCGTCGCGGAAGATGTAATTGCGCTTTACCATCCGGTAGGCGGCCAGTTCCCAGCCGAGCGGGCCGGTGAAGCCGCGCCAGCCCAGCTCGAGACTGTCGAGCCGCTCGCTGGAAAGATCCGCGACGGATTGCCCGCTCTGCAGGCGATACAGCTCGGTGGCCTGCGGGGCGCGGAAGCCGCGTCGTGCTGTCAGCCAGGCGAGTTGCCGCTCGGCCGGACGCCAGCCCAGGCTGAGCTTCGGCGCGAGGTTGTCGAATCGGTCGCTGCGGTCCTCCGGGCGTGTGTAGAGGCAGCCGTTCGGGCATTCGCTGCCGTCGTCGCGCGTGTTGCCGGCGAGCATGCGGTTGTCGTAGCGGTAGTGCAGGCGTTCCGCGCGCAGGCCGAGGTCGAGCGTCCAGCCCTCGGCCAGCGGTCGCTCATAGTGCAGCCAGGGCGCGATGGAGTGCGCGCGCACCTCGTAGTCGTAGTGGAAGCCGACCGGCCGGCTCGCGGCGACGGCCGGCGGCGAGCCGGTGATCTCGGCGGCCTGGAACTGCTCCAGGAATCCCTCGGCGACCTCGAGATCCAGGCCGTAATGCAGCGTGCCGACGCCGGCGGCGGTGCGCGCAGAGAGCTGCGTACCCGCACTGAGCTGGCCGTTCTCCTCGAGCGGCTGGCCGGGCAGGAAGTGCTGCAGGAACTCCATCCTGCTGGCGCGCACGTAGGGGCGCAGCTCGAGCCGGCGCTCGCCGTCGTCGCGCCGCCAGGCCAGCGAGCCGCGGAAGCTGTCTGCGTCGCGGAAGGCCTCCGGATTCTGGTTGCTGCGCCGTTGCCGCGGGTCGCGATAGGCCTCGAAGCCCGTGATGTAGCCCGCGGTGTCCTGGCTGAGCGTGGTCGCGGCGAGGCTCGCCCCGCGCTCCACCGTCCCGTCGCGCGCCAGCCAGGCGGCGTTGACCTTGCCCTGGTCGTAGCCGGTGTCGTCCCGCCAGCCGCCGTCGTGCACAGCCTGGCCGGTGACGCGGAAGCCGCGGTCGCCGTCCCATCGGCCGGCGCTGAAGCGTCCCCGCAGGTAGTCCGCCGGCCCCACGTCCAGCAGCGCGTAATCGGGCCCGCTCGCCGGCGAAGGCATCAGCACGTTGACGATGCCGTGCAGGGCATTCGAGCCGTACAGCGCGCTGCCCGGTCCGCGCACCACCTCCACGGCCCGAGCCTGCTCCAGGTTGAGCTCGAAGAGCTGGTTGACGTTGCAGAAGCCGGCGGGGCGGCTGGGCAGGCCGTCCTCGAGGAACAGGAAGGCCCCGCAGGCGCCAGGTCCCGACAGCACCGGTGAGCGGATCGCGACGAGGCTTTCCTGGCCGCTGTTCAGCGTCACCCACGCGCCGGGCGCGCGCCAGAACAGCTCGGAGGCGTGCCGCGGCGCGATGGTCTCGACCGCCTCCTCGCTGATCAAGCGGACGTTGCCTGGCGTCGCGGTGAGGGGGGCGTCCTGGCGGGTCGCGGTGACCGTTACCGGCTCCAGCACCTGCACTGCCCCGACAGCGCTCGCGGCGGCCAGCAGGAGCGCCGCGCCGCCCATCAGTCGCCCGACTCGAGCCTGGTGAGCCGGCTGCGGAGCTTGGCCCCGCGCAAGTAGACGACGTTGTTGACGTGGCCAAAGGCATCCATCTCGCCCCAGGCGACGGGGACCTCGATCCTGACCGGGAATCCCGCCAGCGGATCATCCGCCATCAGGCGCCCCGCGGTTGACGCGCTCCAGCACGAAGCTCGGCTTGTCGCCCTTGCGATAGTAGACAAACTGCCGCTGGAGCTGCGCCAGCTTGGCTTCGCGCGCGGCCTCGCTGGCGAACCACTGGTACTCGTGCCAGTCGTGGCCGAGCAGGGCGAGCATCGGGTCGTTGTCGGGCAGGCTGAGGCGAATGCCCCAGGCCTTGGGATCGGACGGTGGCGGGCGGCTGCGATTGTGCTCGTGGCAGGCGTCGGTCATGGCGTCATTCTACAGCCTTCCGCAATGTCGCTGGAGTCCGGCTGATGCGTTCGCGCGGCAAGGATTTGGCGTCACGCCTCCGGTCGCGGAGAATGCCCCCATGACGGATTCCGCCGAACCCTCAGCCCCCGCGATGAGCAAGGTCCCGGTATCGCCGCGCGCCGCCCGTCGGGCCGAGGATTTTTTCGTCGCCGGCGGCCCGGTTGGCCCCGACCGGCCTTGCTACATCACCCGCGTGACGGACGGTGAGCTCCTCGAGCGGCTGGAGGCTGGTGACTATTGCCACGTCATCGCGCCTCGCTTCTCCGGCAAAAGCAGCCTCGTCGCGCGCGCGGCGAACCGCTTGCGCGCCGCGGGCACGCTGACGGCGGTGGTGGATATCTCCATGCTCGGCAGCAGGGATGGATCCACTGAGGTCGGCCGCTGGTACTACGGGCTGGCTTACCGGATCTTGCGCGATCTGCGCCTCAAACTGGACTTGCAGTCCTGGTGGCAGGAGCGCATGCCGCTGCCGCCGGCGCAGCGCCTTGCGGAATTCTTCTGGGAGGTCGTGATCGGCGGGACACGCACCCCGGTGGCGATCTTCCTGGACGAGATCGACAGTGTGTCGCAGCTGGACTACGCCACGGAGTTGTTCAGCATCGTGCGGGCCTGCCATGACGCCCGGGCCGGGGAGCCCGAGTACCGGCGCCTGTCATTCGTGCTGCTCGGCACCGCATTGCCGACCGGGTCGGCCGAGCGCGACGGGCTGGCGGCGACCGAGATCGGCGTGCGGCTCGAACTGCCGGACTTTCGTTTCGACGAGGCCCGGCCCCTGGCCGAGGGCCTCGGCCTGCCCCCCGGCGATGCCGAGCGTGCGCTCTACAGGGTGCTCTACTGGACCGGTGGACATCCTTACCTGACCCAGAAGGTGTGCCAGGCGGTGGCGCGCAACGCGGCCCGGATCGATTCGGACGAAGCCGTGGATCGCCTCGTCGCCGCCCGGTTCTTTGCCCGCAATGCGGTTGCGCGCGAGACCAGCATGAGCCGCGTGCTCGACGGCCTCGATCGCGCCGGCAAGCTGGCCCGTCCGGCGCTGCGGCATTACCGGCGTATCTGCCGCGGCCGGAAGCCGAAGTACGAGCCCGGCAATCCGGAGCACGAGTTGCTGCGGGTGTGCGGGCTGGTGAACGTCACCGCGGAACGGCGCCTGGTGGTGCGCAACCGCATCTACGCCACGGTCTTCACGCACAGCTGGGCACGGGAGGCGCTGCCCGCGGAGTGGGGCAAAGTCGGCCGCGTCGCCGTGCTGGCGGCGATCTTCGCCGGGGTGGCCTGGGCCTACGTGGAGGTGCTGCCCAAGCCTTACGAAGAGACGCTCAAGGTGGCCTCCGTCGACATGGACGAGGCGCTCCAGGCCTGGTCGGCAATGCGCCGCATGCCCGGCTTCGGCGCGCGCGCGGATCGCCTCCTCGCGCGGGTGCTGATCCGTCGCAGCCGCCTTGCGGAGAGCTGGCTCGAGGCGGAATCCGTCGATGGCCAGCTGCGCGCGCTGCGGGGCTTCGAAGCGCGCGCTGATGGACTGCTGGTCGAATTCTGGGAACGCCGCGCCGCGGCTGCCGAGGCTGCTGAGCGACGGGACGAGGCCTTGCTCTACAGGCTCAGGGCCTACGTGGCCGGACCGACCGCGGATGCCGGGCGCGCCGCCGAGCTCGCCGGCGGCGACTACCGGCAGCTGCGGACCGCCATACGGCCCGCGGGTGTCGTCGAGTCGCTCGCGACGACGCTCGACGGACGCGGCGTCGTGACGCTCAGCAGCGGCAACATCGTGCAGCGCTGGAGCGCCCGTACCGGGCTGCCCGAGCCGGACCCCCGGCTCGAGTTGCTCGCGCAGGAATTCGTGCCGGTGCGCAGGCGGCTGAGCCTCGAGGCGGAGGGGCGCGTTGCCGCGGTCGGCGTCGAGATTTTGCTGGATCACCCGCGCCCGGCGGACCTGCACGCCGTGCTGATATCGCCGGCGGGCCGGCGCGCGGAGATGCCGCTCGCGCGGGCCAGGGAGCGCAATGGCGTGCTCACGTTCAGCGAGGCGCAGGCGCCCGCGCTGCGGGTGTTTCGCGGCGAGCCGACGCTCGGGAGCTGGCTGCTCGAAATCGAGGATCGGGAAACAGGCCAGACCGGGTTCTTCGGCGGCTGGACGCTGACCGCTTCGCCTGCGGCCGGTCATCGCGCCGAGGATCGCCCGGAGAACCCGCTGCTGTTGCCGTCGCCGACGCGAAGCTCGGCAGTGCGCGTGGCGCTTGCTCCGCGCGGAGCGATGGTGGCCGCGCTGCCGCGCAACCCCGAGGCGCGCGGCAGGCTGCACACCTGGGAGGTGAGCTCGGGCCGTATGCTGGCAAGCGTGGACGTGGGCTCGGGAGAGCGGTGGATCGGGTTTGCCGATGAGGGCACGTTGTTGCTGCTGGAGAGCAGTGGCGCCGGCCAGCGGTTGCGCGTCCTGGATGGCGCCAGCGGCGAGGAGCGCTTCGCCCACGGCGTCACGGGACGATTCGCCGCCGGCCCCGCGGTGTCAGCCGACGGGCGCCATGTCGCCATGGCCGAGGCCGCGTCCAGGTTCGCCTGGATCCGTGATCTCGAGACGGGGCGCGAGAGGTTCCGCCTGCAGTCGGCCGGCGAAGTCGCCGCGGTCGCGGTCGCGCCCGGCGGGTTGCTGCTCGCGGTCGCGGACCCCGGCCCCGTGGTGCGGGTCTGGCACGCGACAGACGGCGCATTGCTCGGGGAGTTCCCGCAGGAGGCGCCGGTTGCCGCGCTTGCCTTCGATCCCACCGGGCGGTGGCTCGTGACAGCCGATCTCGGGCAGCAGCTGCGTGTCTGGGACCTCGCGTCCCCGGAAGCGCCCCCGGTGCTGTCGCGGCCGGGCGGGGATGCACGACAGTTTGCGTTCGACGCGTCCGGACGCCGCCTCGTGACGCTGGGCCCGGCGGGCGGCTACGAGGTCTGGGGCCTGCCGGAAGCGATGCCCTACGGGCCCATCCTCCGCCACTGGGGCACGCGGACTTCGCTGCCGGGCGCGGTGGACCGCCTGGCCGGCGGGCAGTTGATGCTGGGCGACGACGGCCAACTGGTAGGGGGGCGCGGCACGCGCAACGTCACGGTCTGGCAGATCGGGCCGGATGCGGCGCCGACGGAACTCCCGCCGATCGCGCCGGTGGTCGCGCTGGCCTCATCGGGATTGAGGATGGGTGCCGGGCTCGCCGACGGCAGCGTCATGCTGCGCGCGCGCGATCCCGAGTCCCTGGTGATGCGCCAGGCGCTCGTCACCACGGGTGAGGCGCGGCATGGCGGCGCCGTCACCGCGCTGGCTTTCTCGCCGGACGGCAGTCGGCTCGCCAGCGTGGGCGCCGATGGCAGCGTGCTGTTGTGGCAGGCCTCCAGCGGACGACATGTCGGCGAATTGTTCCAGCATGGCAGCGGCCGCGTGAACGCGGTGGACCTGGGTCCGGACGGGCGGCTGTTTGTCACGGCCGGCGAGCTGGGCGCCCGCACGTGGGATGCCGAGACCGGAACGCCTGGCCCCGCGCTCGGCTTCGGGCGGGCGGTAAATGTCATTGCGCTCGATCCGGCCGGCCGGCGGGCGTTCACCGGCACGCCGGGCGGTGAGATCGAGAGCTGGGACATCGGTAGCGGCGAGCGCCTCTGGCTCGACGTCGTGGAGGCGCCCATATCGCGAATTGTGGTCGGTGCGGACGGGCAGCGCGTCGCCGTCGGCAGCGAGACCGGCCTGGTCCAGGCCTGGGGCCTTGGCCCTGCGGGGCGGCCGGTGAACGTTGCGCTTGCGGCACCGGTCCTGGGCCTGCAGTTCGCCCCTGATGGCCAATCGATCCTCGCCCAGACGCCCTCCTGGATACATCAGCTTGGGGTGGTGGAGGGGCGCCTGCGCGTCCTGGCCAGCCGGATGCTGCCGGGCGCGCTCCCGCCGGGCGCCTGGCGCAGCGCCGCGACCGACGGGACGCGCATCGTGCTCGTCGGCGGCGCCCACAGCGAGACCATGGCGGTGCTGGACCTGGCGCGCGTGCCGCTGCCAGCCGACGACTGGGAACCTGATCTCGAGGGCTGGCAACGGAAGCTGAAGCTCTACTTCGCCGCCGACGGTGAATTGCATGGCGGCGTCCCGCCCCAGCCCCTGCCGGAAGCGATAGCGCCGCAGGATCCGGAGCCTGCCGGATCTTGAGATACTGAAGACCGCGGCGATTGTCTCGGGCTAAACTCCCCCTTTCTGCACAGCGGAGAGTGCCCATGAGATACGCCCCGGTACCGTTGCTCGCACTGCTTGCCCTCGCTGGCTGCGAGGAACCGCAGCCCAGGACCGTGGCAGAGTTCATGGCGGACGAGGTGGCCCTCTACGGCACGCTTGCGCGCTGCGAGACGGTGCCGGGTGCCGGAGCCGACCCCGAGTGTCGCAACGCGCGCCAGGCAGCTGACCGCATCGCGGCCATCGAGGAGCGGGCGATGCGCAAGGGGCGCGAGCAGGCCTTCGATTCCGCCCGGGCCGAGTACCGCACCCAGCTGGACCGGGAACGCGAGCTGCGGCGCAGGGCCGAGGCGGAGGCCGAGGAGGCACGGCTGCGGGCCCTGTTCCGGCCCGAGGCCGAGCTGGACGACCCGCACGAATCCGCGGAGCCAGGCGAGCTGGCGGAGACCGGCGAAGCGGTGGGTCCGGCCGAGCCCGACAAAGCCGACGCCAACCCCGAAGACAGGCCGGACTGAGGCGCCCGCGCTCCCGCGGGAGCGCGGGTCCCGGCTCAGAGCCGGTCGAGGCAGTTCAGGTCGGCGAAAGCCTCCTTGAGGCGCTCGACCATCGACTTCTCGCCCTCGCGCAGCCAGACACGCGGGTCGTAGTGCTTCTTGTTGGGCTTGTCGTCCCCGTCCGGGTTGCCGATCTGGCCCTGCAGGTAGTCGCGCTTCGCTTCGTAATAATCCATGACGCCTTTCCAGGCCGCCCACTGCGTGTCCGTGTCGATGTTCATCTTCACCACGCCGTAGGAGATCGCCTCGGCGATCTTGTCTTTCTCCGAGCCTGAACCGCCGTGGAAGACGAAGCTCACGGGCTTGGGCGCGGTGCCGTGCTGCGCCCTGACATGGTCCTGCGAGTTTTTCAGGATCCCGGGTGTGAGCAGCACGTTGCCCGGCTTGTACACGCCATGGACGTTGCCGAAGGAGGCCGCGACCGTGAAGTTCGGGCTGATCGCCGCCAGGGTGCGGTAGGCGTACTCGACATCCTCGGGCTGGGTATACAACGCCGAGTTGTCGACGCCCGTGTTGTCCACGCCGTCCTCCTCGCCGCCGGTGACCCCCAGCTCGATCTCCAGCGTCATGCCGAGCGGCGCCATGCGCTCCAGGTACTCGGCGCAGGTGCCGATGTTCTCCTCCAGCGGCTCCTCGGAGAGATCCAGCATATGCGAGGAATACAGCGGTTTGCCGGTCTCCTCGAACAGGCGGCGGCTGGCCTCGAGCAGCCCGTCGATCCAGGGCAGCAGCTTCCGCGCGGCGTGGTCGGTATGCAGGATGACCGGCACGCCGTAGGCCTCGGCCACCGCGTGCACGTAGCGCGCGCCCGCGATCGAGCCGAGGATGGCGCCCTTGTGCCCGTCGTTCGGCAGGGACTTGCCCGAGAAGAAGGCGCCGCCGCCGTTGGAGAACTGGATGATGACCGGCGAGTTGACCGCGCGGGCGGCCTCGAGCACGGCGTTCACCGAGTTGGAGTTGACCACGTTGACGGCCGGCAGGGCGAAGTTCTCCGCCTTGGCGAGCCGGAAGATCTCGGTCACGGCAGTGCCGGTGACGACGCCGGGGCCGGCGACGGAAGAAATGCGGGCCCCTGCGGCCCGGGCGGCGGTGGACTCTTGCGACATCGGTGCTTCCTCCTGCGGATCGACGTGAAATTCTAGCCGATCGCGCGCGGCGCCGGGGGTGCTTCCAGCATGCGCGCGTCATGATGATGGCGGGGCTGTTCCATATGCTCGCCCGGCACGGGGTGCTCGCCGTGGTGCTCGTGCATGCCGGCCATGCGCAGCAGCGGCGTCGCCGCTGTCCAGGCGCCGAACAGGACCAGCAGCCAGCCGAGCGCCCGCCGGCGCCGCGCGGTCAGGAAGGCCCCGCCGCGGCCGGAAGCCCAGGCGAGGCCGACCATGGCCGGGGCGGTGCCCAGGCCGAATACCGCCATGAAGGCGGCGCCGTTCAGTGCGCTGCCGCTGCCGATGGCGGCGGCCAGCATGCCGTACACCAGGCCGCAGGGCAGCCAGCCCCACAGCGCGCCCAGCGCTAGGGCCTGGCCGGCATGTCGCGGCGGCACGAAGCGCCGCGCGAACGGCGCCAGCCGCCGCCAGAGCTTCGCGCCCGCGGCCTCCAGCGGGGCGAGCAGCCTGAGGTTGAGCGCAATCTGCAGTCCCAGCAGGATCAGCACCAGGCCCATGACGAGGCGCAGCCAGGGCCCGAGCCCCGCGGCCCCGGAGAGTCCCGCGCCAAAGGCGCCGGCGATCGCGCCGGCCACCGAGTAACTGGCGATGCGTCCGGCGCTGTACGCCACGGCAAAGGTGGCGCGGCCGCCGCCGGCCATCCCGAGCGCGCCGGCGATGCCCCCGCACATGCCGAAACAATGCACGCTGCCGACCAGTCCCGCGACCAGCGCGGCAAGCAGGCCCGCTTCCAGGCCGATCACTGCCGGGTATCCTTGCCTGCGGGCGGCTGCTGTTGCTCCCCACCCGGCTCGGGTGGCTTCGTCTCGTCGTCCAGCAGGATGCGCCAGCCCGGACTCTCGAGATCGTCGAACTGGCCGCTGTCCACGGCCCAGAAAAAGGCCCACAGCGCGCCGATGACGATGAGGATGCCCATGGGAATCATGAGATACAGGATGCTCATGCCTCGGCGCCCTCCGGCTGGATCCGAGCGGCCACGGCGCGCCGGCCGCGCGGCGGGCGCGACAGGCGGAGCGCGTTCAGCACCACCAGCAGCGAACTGGCGGACATGCCGAGCGCGGCCATCCAGGGCGTGATGATCCCCGCGGCCGCCAGCGGCAGCGCAATCAGGTTGTAGCCAGCCGCCCAGGCCAGGTTCTGCCGGACGATCCGCACGGTGCGGCGGGCATGCGCGATGCCGGCCACCAGCGGCTCGAGGGATTCGCCCAGCAGCACCATGTCCGCGCTGGTTTGCGCCAGGGGGGTGCCCGCCGCCATGGCCACCGAGATGTCGGCGCCCGCCAGCACGGGGGCGTCGTTGACCCCGTCGCCGACCATCACCACCATCTCGCCGGTCTGCTGCCGGGCGCGCAGCAGGGCGAGCTTCTCCTCCGGCGTCAGGCTGCCGCGCCACTCGCCCACGCCGACCGCGGCGGCGATGGGGGCGACCGCCTCGGCCGCATCCCCGCTGGCGATCTCCACGGTCAACCCGAGACGCTGTAGCTGGTGCACGCAGTCGCGGCTGCCGGTCCGCAGGCGATCGGCCAGGTGGAACAGGGCCGCGATGCCCTGCGCGCTGGCCAGGCACACGACGGTGTCGCCGCTGGCCACCGGCGGAGCGGCGTTCGCCGCGCCGATCGCCGCCGCCCAGTCAGGCCTGCCGAGGCGCCAGCGGCGGCCATCGACGCTGCCCTCGATGCCGAGCCCCGGCACGACCTGGACGTCCCGCGCCTCCCCGGACGGCGCCGCGATCGTGAAGGCCCGCGCGATCGGGTGCTCGGAGACCGCCTCCAGCGCCGCCGCGATCCCCAGCGCCGCGTCCTTGTCCAGCGCGCCCCTGGCTTCCACGGCCGTAATGCGCGGCTTGCCGTGCGTCAGGGTGCCAGTCTTGTCGAACATCACGCGCCCCACCCGGGCCAGCTTTTCCACCGCGCCGGCGCGCGTCACCAGCAGTCCCCTGCGAGCAAGGAATCCGGTGGCCGCCGTCAGCGCGGCCGGCGTGGCGATGGAAAGGGCGCAGGGACAGGTGGCCACGAGCACGGCCAGGGTGACCTCGAAGGCACGGGACGGGTCCAGCACGTTCCACACGACCCACGTCAGCCCGGCCGCGCCCAGCACGCCGACCACGAACCAGCGCGCCACGACGTCCGCGCTCACTGCAATGGGAGGCCGCTCCGACTGGGCCCGGTCCAGCAAGCGCCCGATCGACGAGACCATCGTGTCGGCCCCGGTCCGCTCGACCTCGAACTCGAGCGGATCGCCGAGGTTGATGCTCCCGGCAAGCGCTGCTTCTCCGCGCTCGCGGACGCGCGGTCGCGATTCGCCGGTCAGCATCGACTCGTCGAGCCGGGCGCCGCGCCCGCCCAGCCTGCCGTCGGCCGGCAGGGTCTCGCCGTGGCGTACCAGGACGATGTCCCCGGGCCGCAGTTCGCGGAGCGCGACCGTTTCCCAGTCGCCCCCGGCCACGCGCCGCCGCGCGGATTCCGGCAGCAGGCGCGCCAGGGCTTCGTGCGTGTCCCCGGCACGGTGCCGGGCGCTCATCTCGAGGTAGCGGCCGAGCAGGAGGAAGAAAGTGAACATGGTCACCGACTCGAAATAGACCTCGCCCTGGCCGATGATGGTGTGCCATGAGCTCGCCAGCCAGGCGCCGCCGATCGCGAGGGCGACCGGGACGTCCATGCCCGGGCGGCCGGAGCGCAGGTCTCGCAATGCGCCGGCATAGAACGGGAAGGCGGCATACAGCGCGACCGGCGTGGCCACCACCATGCTGACCCAGCGGAACAGCTGTTCGAGCCCCGGGTCCATGTCCTGGAACACGCCGACCCACAACGCCACCGCGTACATCATCACCTGCATCATGCCGATGCCTGCGACGCCAACCCGCCGCAATGCCTTGCGCTGCTCGCGCTGGGCTGCCTCGGCCGCGCCGGCGCCGCCCGGGTGCGGCCGGTAACCGAGCCGCGACACGACGCCCAGGGCGCCGCTGAGGGGTAGCTGCGCCGGGTCCCAGACCAGGCGCGCGCGGGACGACGAGGGATTGACGCGGATCTCGCACACCCCCGGGACCTGCTCCAGGCTCCGCTCGATCAGCCAGCCGCAGGCCGCGCAACGGACGCCCTCGAGCAGCATCGTGCAGCTGCGCAGGCCTTCGCCGGCAGGCGTGCTGACCGCATCGAGCATCTCTGGCCGGTCGAAGGGCCTCCAGGGCAACTCGGGCGCGTCCAGGATCGAGCCGTCGGCGGGCCGGCCCGTCGGCAGCGTCCTGAAACGGTAATAGTCGCCCAGCCCGCTCTCGCGGATCAGCTCGGCGACCGCCTTGCAGCCGGGACAACAGACCCGGTGGCCGACCTCATCGATCTTGACGAACCAGGGCTCGGTCCCGGTGAGGGCTTCGCCGCAATGGAAGCAGCCGGCTTCCGACACGGCGACTCAGCGCGTCCCGACCGGCGCGAGCACCAGCTCGCGCTGACCTTCCAGTTCGCCGGACAGTCGCCATGAGCGGTCGCCCGGGTAAAGCTGCAGGTACCAGCGGCCCGCGGGCGGCTCGAGGCTCGCGCTCCAGCCGCCGGGCACGCGCATCAGCTTGATGACCTGGTCGCGCTCCTCGACCAGCGGGTGCGAGAGGCGCAGTTCCAGCGATTCCGGCGCCACCGTCTCCGGCAGCAGCCGGACCTCGACGATGTTCGCGCCCTCGATGAGGCGGATTTCGGCATGGACGCCGAGCGCCGCCGCGGCCTGGTCGCGCTCGAGCCGCTGCTCCGTGGAGCGCGCGATGCGCGCATAGTCATCCACGACCATGGGGTTCGGCCTGCTGATGGCGAGCCACAGCGTCACGAAACTGGCGATGACCACCGAGCCGGGCAGGGCGATCAGGAACCAGGGCCAGAACTGCCGGTACCAGGGTTCGGGGTGATGGTCTCGATCGGGCATGGCGTTCATTGCAGTCCTCCCCGGGGATCAGCAGGGCCGATGAAGCGCGTGCCGCGCTCGATGATCGTGGGCGCCGCACCGAGTGCCTCGACGACGAGCGTCACCTTGGCGCCGCCCGGCGGGATGGCCGTGCCGGGTGCATGCAGCCGCAGCGGCACGCGCCGTACTTCGCCAGGGCCGGAGACGATCGGCACAGGCACGTCGAAGCCGAGCTCGATGCCCTCGATGCCGTGTACGGAGATCTCGTACCTGCGCTCGACCTCCGTCTTGTTGACGAAGGTGATGGTATAGACGTTCTCGATCTGCCCGCCGGGCAGCTCGCGATACAGCGTGTTCCGGTCCCGGATGACATCCACGATCAGCGTGCTGCGGTTGGCGACGGCCGTGCCGAAGCCGACCAGCAATGCGAGCAGCAGCACGCCATAGACCACCACGCGCGGACGGAGCACGCGCGCCGGCTGCTGCTCTTCCATCGCGTGATGCGTGGAATAGCGAATCAGCCCGCGCGGATACTTCATCTTGTCCATGACTTCGTTGCAGACGTCCACGCAGGCCGCGCACGCGATGCACTCGATCTGCAGGCCCTCGCGGATGTCGATGCCCGTTGGGCAGACCTGCACGCACATATTGCAGTCGATGCAGGCGCCGAGCCCCGCAGACCTGTGATCGATGGAGCGCTTGCGGCCCCCGCGTGGCTCGCCGCGCAACTCGTCGTAGGAAATGATCATCGTGTCCTTGTCGAACATTGCGCTCTGGAAGCGCGCGTAAGGACACATGTACTTGCAGACCTGCTCCCTGAGGAGCCCGGCGTTGCCGTAGGTGGCAAAGCCGTAGAACAACACCCAGAAGTTCTCCCAGGGCCCCGCTGAGAAGGTGACCAGCTTCAGTCCGAGCTCGGCAGCAGGCGTGAAGTAGGCGACGAATGTGAACCCCGTCCAGAGGGAGAAGCCGATCCACAGGAATTGCTTGGCGCCCTTGCGCAGGATCCTCTCCCGGGTCCAGGGGCCCCGATCGCGCTTGCGCCGCTGGCTGTGGTTGCCCTCGGTGATGCGCTCCATCCACAGGAAGGCCTCGGTCCAGACTGTCTGCGGGCAGGCATAGCCGCACCACAGGCGCCCGGCGATCGCCGTCACGAAAAACAGCGTCAGCGCGGCGATGATCAGCAGCCACGCCATGAGGAAGAAGTCCTGCGGCCAGAACGTCAGCCCGAAGATGTAGAACTTGCGCGCGGGGAGGTCGAACAGGACGGCCTGTCGGTCATTCCAGCTGAACCACGGCAGCAGGTAATAAATGCCCAGCAGGACCCAGACGGCCAGGTTCCTCAGCGTCGCGTAGCGCCCCTTGGTCTCCCGCGGGTAGATCTTTTCGTGCGCGACATAGAAGGAATCCGGGGCGGCGCCGCCGGCGCCGCCCCGGGCCTGGGCGTTCATGGCCTTTCCTCTTGACCTGGGTTGCCGTCGTGGCGGTCCCGGCGGCGCAACGGGTCCCTGCGACGGCGCCTGCTTCTCTGACCATCCACCCGGTTGCGCGTTCCGCCACTGTTTCGCAGCCCGTTCTCGGTGCGCACCAGCCAGATCACGAACACGCTCGTCGCCGCGGTCAGCAGCCAGAAACCGAAGAAGCCGATCGCGTAACCCGCTTCACGGCTGATCTCCCAGCCTGGCGTGGTCGTCCCGGAGAGCAGCTCCGGGTCGACCATCGCGAAGAACACCGCGGAGGCAGCGCAGGCCATCAGGAACGAGGCCCACGAGACGTAGCCGAAGTCACGCTGGCGCCGGCGCCAGGATCGCGGTTGCTCGTTCTCGTGGTCCAGTGGCTGCCCGTGGGGGCTGCGAGCCATGTCGTACCTCTCAGTTCCCGGCCTGGCCAGACAGGCGCAGCACGTAGGCTGCCAGCAGGCGCGACTGCTGCTCCCCGAGGATCGGCAGCTGGGCCGGCATCTCGTTCTGGCGGCCGTTCGTGATGGTCTGGGCGATGCTGCGACGATCCCCACTGTAGACCCAGTTATTGTCCGTGAGATTCGGTGCGCCGAGCACGGTCATGCCGCTCCCGTCCATGCCGTGGCAGGCTCCGCAGATCGGCCACAACGGCGCCGCCGCCGCGGCCAGTTCCGCATCGTGATCCAGCCCCGCGAGGCTGCGGACGTACTCGACCATCTGCGCCACGCCGCGTTCGCCACCGATGGCGTCGCCCATCGGCGGCATCATGCCCATGCGGCCTTGCCTGATGCTGGTGAGGATGGCGGCCTCATCGCCGCCCCACAGCCAGGCATCGTCGGTCAGGTTGGGGAATCCCGGGGCACCCCGGCCATCCGAGCCGTGGCACTGGGCGCAACGATTGCCGAAGATGTTTCCCGCGGCCGCCATCGCGTCGCGGTCCTGCGCCAGCGCCGCGAGCTCCATGCCGTCGAAGCGCGCGAAGAACTCCTGCTGGCGGGAATCGATGCGCGCGACTTCCTCCTGGTACTGGCCGGTCTGCGACCATCCCAGCACGCCCTGGAAATTGCCAAGGCCCGGGTAGAGCACGAGATAAATGACCGAGAACACGACCGTCAGGTAGAACAGCCACAGCCACCAGCGCGGCAGTGGGTTGTTGTATTCCCTGAGGTCGCCGTCCCAGACGTGCCCGGTGGTGTCCGAGGCCTGTTCGCCCGGGCTCGTCCTCGAAGTGATCCACAGCAGCCAGACCGCGGCGATGATGTTGGCCACGGTCAGCACGATGATCCATCCGCTCCAGAAACTGCTCATCGCGATTCCCCGTTCTCAGGAGTGCTCTTGGGTCCGCGCTTGTCCTCCTCCAGCGGGAGGTTCGCGGCCTCTTCAAAATCCTTGCGCCGGTGGCCGCTCCATGCCCAGTAGACGATCCCGATAAACGCGATCATCAGCAGCAGCGTCCACACCACGTGCCAGGTTCCTTCCCGCATGCCTAGCGGCCTCGCCCGAGATTGGTGCCGAGGCCCTGCAGGTAGGCGATCATGGCGTCCATCTCGGTCTTGCCGGCAACGGTCTCGCCCACGCCGGCGATGTCCTCGTCGGAGTAGGGGTGGCCGAGCCGGCGCAGCGCGAGCATCCGCCGCTCGATGCGGACCGGGTTGAGCTCGCGTTTCTCCAGCCACGGATAGGCAGGCATGTTGGACTCTGGCACCAGCAGGCGCGGATCGATCATGTGCAGGCGATGCCACTCGTCGCTGTACAGCCCGCCGACCCGGGCCAGGTCGGGCCCGGTGCGCTTGGAGCCGAACTGGAACGGCCGGTCATACACCGACTCGCCCGCCAGGGAGTAATGCCCGTAGCGCTCTGTCTCCGCGCGGAACGGCCGGATCATCTGCGAGTGGCAGCCGTAGCAACCCTCGCGGATGTAGATGTCGCGCCCGGCCAGCTCGAGCGCCGAGTGCGGCTCGACGCCCGGTGCCGGGTCCCTGATTTGCGAGTCGAAGACCAGGGGGACGATCTCGACGAGCCCGCCGACGCTGATCACCAGGATGATCAGCACCGCCATGAGGCCGACTTTTCTTTCAATGAGTTCGTGCTTCATGCCAGCTTCTCCCTAGTGCGCAGGCGCCATGACGGGGACATCCGCGGCCTTTGCGCCGCGAATGGTGCGCCACACGTTCCAGCACATGATCAGCATGCCGCCGAGGAACAGGACTCCGCCCAGCAGCCGCACCCCGTAGAACGGGTAGGTGCGGGCGATGCTCTCGATGAAGGTGTAGGTGAGCGTGCCGTCCTCGTTGACGGCGCGCCACATCAGGCCCTGCATCACGCCGGCCATCCACATCGCGACGATATACAGCACGACGCCGATCGTCGACACCCAGAAGTGCACGTCGATGGCCTTGATGCTGTGCATCTCCTGCTTGCCGAACAGGCGCGGCACGAGCATGTAGACGCAGCCGATGGAAATCATCGCGACCCAGCCCAGGGCGCCGGAGTGCACGTGGCCGATGGTCCAGTCGGTGTAATGCGACAGCGCGTTGACCGTCTTGATCGACATCAGCGGCCCCTCGAAGGTCGACATGCCGTAGAACGACAGCGAGACGATGAGGAACTTGAGGATCGGGTCGGTGCGCAGCTTATGCCAGGCGCCGGACAGCGTCATGATGCCGTTGATCATGCCGCCCCAGGAGGGCGCCAGGAGCATCAGCGAGAACACCATGCCCAGCGTCTGCGCCCAGTCGGGCAGGGTGGTGTAGTGCAGGTGGTGCGGGCCCGCCCACATGTACAGCGAGATCAGCGCCCAGAAGTGCACCACCGAAAGGCGGTAGGAGAAGATCGGCCGCCCCGCCTGCTTCGGCACGAAGTAGTACATCATGCCGAGGAAGCCGGCGGTCAGGAAGAAGCCGACCGCGTTGTGGCCGTACCACCACTGCACCATGGCATCCACGACGCCGGAGTACACCGGGTAGGAGTGCGCCATGCTCGTCGGCAGCGCGAGGCTGTTGACGATGTGCAGGACTGCCACCGTCAGGATGAAGGAGGCAAAGAACCAGTTGGCCACGTAGATGTGCTTGACCTTCCGGATCGCCATGGTGCCGAAGAACACCACGGCGTAGGAGATCCAGACCGCGGCGATCAGGATGTCGATCGGCCAGATCAGCTCGGCATATTCCTTGCCCTGGGTCAGCCCGAGGGGGAGGGTGATGGCTGCGAGCACGATGACCGCCTGCCAGCCCCAGAACGTGAATGCCGCCAACCGGCCGCCGAACAGGCGGACATGGCAGGTTCGCTGCACGACGTAATAGGAGCAGGCGAACAACGCGCAGCCGCCGAAGGCGAAGATCACCGCGTTGGTATGCAGTGGCCTGAGTCGCCCGTAGCTGAGCCAGGCTATGTCGAAGTTGAGCGCCGGCCACATGAGCTGGGCGGCGATGATCACGCCGACCAGCATTCCGACCACGCCCCACACGATGGTCATGATGGTGAACTGGCGGACGACCTTGTCGTTATATGCGCTTGCTGTCGTCATTGTCCTCTACCGGCTGCCGGAGGATGGAATGGGCGGCACGCATGCCCGCCCACGTTAAAAAACCTGCACAGTTTGCCTTAACGCGAAGAGCCGCGCACCGCGCGGCCCTTCGCGGAAGGCCCCGGGGCGCAGGACGCCCCGGGGACTTGAACGCGTGCGCGGGGAATTCTGCCCCGCGCCATGCTCAGAACCGATAGCCGACGTGGATGCCGTACACCATCGGGTCGATGTTCACCTCGGATTCGAGCGTGCCGATGCCCGGCACGAACACGGTCGCATCCGTGCTGATATCGATCCAGCGCACGTCGACGTTCACGAACCAGTTGCGGTCGATGATGTAGTCGAAGCCCAGCTGGAACGCGAGGCCGAAGGAATGCGTGTCGGTGTCGATATCGGCGCCCGGCACGTTCAGGGGACCCTTCAGCTTGTCGTCGAAGAAGTGCGTGTAATTGACGCCCGCGCCGACGTAAGGCTGGAACTCGCCCATCGGGAGGAAGTGATACTGCAGGCTGAGGGTCGGCGGCAGGTGCTTGACGCTTGCGACCGTGCCCAGTTCACCCACGGCGATGTCATGGTTGTAGGGCAACGCGGCGAGGAGCTCGACCGCCCAGTTGTCCGTGAGCATGTAGGCGACGTTGAACGTCAGGCCCCACTTATCGTCGACGTCGATGCCAAGGTCATCGCCGAACGAGCCGTTGTTGCTCTTCGGATCGACCACGCTGGTACCCACGCGGACCAGCCAGTCACCCATCTCGTGGGCGGACGCAGGGGCGGCAAGGCCAAGAGCCGCGGTCAGTGCAAGTGCTGAGGCAAAAGTGCGCATGATTAAACTCCCATGCTTTGTCGTTGAATTTGCGTGGAATTTTAGCCACGCGCCCCGAGGGGCAATTGATCCCGGTCAATTCTGGACTGCGGCCTTCCACAGCGTAAATAGGTGCTTTCACTAGCCTTTTTGATGCAAGTCTTTGTTTACAATGCGGACGAGGGACTCCAGGACATCTCTAGTGGCATCCGACAGGAACTCGAACGTCGTCAGCATCGCGCACCTTCGGCAGAGCTGCCGGAGTTGCTCGCTGCGCGACCTTTGCCTGCCGCTGGGGCTCGACGCCGACGAGATGCAGAAGCTCGAGGTGATCGTTCACACCCGCGGGCCCATTCGCAATGGCGAGCACCTGTTCCGCGAGGGCGATGCCTTCCAGGCGCTGTATGCCGTCAAGAGCGGTGCGCTGAAGACATACACGATCGACAACCAGGGTCGCGAGCACGTCCTCGGGTTTCATATTTCCGGCGAGCTCTTGGGCCTGGACGGCATTCACTCCGGGCATAACCGTTGCAACGCGGTGGCGCTGCAGACGACCTCCGTGTGCGCGCTGCCGTTCGCGCGCCTGGAACAGCTGATCCACGAGCTGCCAGGGCTCCAGGCGCAGGTGCTCCGGGTGATGAGTCGCGAGCTCTCGGCCAGCGCCCAGCTCGCCACGGATCACAGCGCCGAGGAGCGGCTCGCCGGTTTCCTCGTGGGCCTCTCCCGCCGCTATGCGCGTCGCGGACTGCAGGCGGGGCTGCTCACCTTGCCGATGCCGCGGCGAGATATCGCGAGTCACCTGCGGCTGGCGACGGAGACCATCAGCCGCCTGTTCGCGCGCTTCCAGGAGGAAGGCATCGTCGCCGTGCGGCGGCGCGAGGTGGAGATCCTGAACCTCGCCGCGCTGGAGACGCTCGGAGCGTCCTTCGACCTGGACGGCAACGGCAGCAAGCGGCGGAGTCCGCAGCTGAGGTAATCCCGATGAGCACGACGCCCGTTTCCCCTGTGCTGGTGGTCATGGACCCTGCGGATGGGGAGGGCTTCGCGCTGGCGCGCGCCCGTCGTCTTGCGACGGCCCTGCGCACGCCCATCGAGCTGTTCGCCTGCGAGTTCGATCAGGCGATGGAGGGCAGCCACTTCCGCGTCAACGAGCGGCTCGAGGCCGCCAGGAAGGCGCGCGTCGACGCGCGCACGCAATGGCTGGAATCCCAGGCCGAGCCGCTGCGCGCCGACGGGCTCGACGTGCGCACCGAGGCGGTGTACGCCAACCCGCGCCACGAGGCCGTTGCACGCCGCGCGCTGGAGACGCGGGCGGCATTCGTCGTGATGCGGACCCATTACCACGAGTGGCTCACGCGGGCCACGCTGAGCGCTGCCGACTGGCAGCTGATTCGCATCTGTCCGGCGCCGCTGTTGCTCGTGAAGGGCGGCGATTGGCCCGAGGCGCCGAAGCTGCTCGCCGCGGTGGATCCAAGTCACCGCGATGACCGGCACGCGCAGCTCGATCACGAGATCCTCGACCTGGCGGAGCGGCTGGACACGGCGCTCGGCGCCGAGACCTGGGTCGCGCACTGCATCCTCTCCATGGCAGCGCTGGAATCCACGACCGTGCTCTCGATGATGCCCGAGGCCCTCGGCTCGACGCCCGAGGAATACGCAGGCGACCTGCTGCAGCAGCTGCGCAATTCGGTCCTGCGCCTCCTCGAGGGCCGCAAGGTGCCGGCATCCCGGATGCGCCTCACCGAGGGCCGCCCAGAGAAGGAGCTTCCGCGGCTGGCGGAGGACCTGGGGATCGACCTCTTGATCATGGGCGGCATTTCACGCAGCCGCATGGAGCAGGTGTTCATCGGCGGCACTGCAGAGCGCCTGCTGGACCGCATCAGCTGCGACCTTTTGGTCGTCAAGCCGCCCGGCTTCCGCTGCCCGCTAGGCTAGCAATCGCCCGTCAATAGGCGAGTGACGCCCGCCGGTTGCGCGGCTTGGCCAGCAGCATCTGCACGTTGCCGATGTTGCGCTCGAGGAACGCGCCCTCGCAGTAGCAGAGGTAGAACTCCCACAGGCGGACGAAGCTGTCGGGATAACCCAGCGCGCGCACCGCGTCGACGTTCTCGAAGAAACGCTCGCGCCATTTCTTCAGCGTCGTCGCGTAGTGCAGGCCGATGTCCTGCAAGTGCAGCAGCTGCAGGTCCGTGGTGCGCGCGAGGCTGGCGCTCATCGCCGCGACCGAAGGCAGGAAGCCGCCGGGGAAGACGAAGCGCTGGATGAAGTCAACCGCTTTGAGCGCCTGCTCGTAGAGCTCGTCGCGAATGGTGATCGACTGCAGCAGCATCAGCCCGTCCGGCTTGAGCAGCCTGGAGCAAGTGCGGAAGTAGGTGTCCAGGTACTGGTGGCCCACGGCCTCGATCATTTCCACCGAGACCAGCTTGTCATAGGTGCCCTCGAGCTCGCGGTAGTCGCGCAACAGGAGCTCGACGCGGTCGTCGAGACCGGCGGCGCGGATCCGGTCCGCGGCGAGCGCGTGCTGTTCCCGGGAGATCGTGGTGGTCGTGACGCGGCAGCCGTAGCGGCTGGCTGCATGGATCGCCAGCCCGCCCCAGCCGGTACCGATCTCCAGCAGGTGATCGGCGGGCCCGAGGTCGAGCTTGCGGCAGATCGCGTCCATCTTCGCGATCGAGGCCTGTTCCATGCTCGCGTGCGCGGACTCGAAGATGCCGCAGGAGTAGTTCATCGTCGGGTCGAGAAACAATGCGAACAGCTCGTTGCCGAGATCGTAGTGCGCCGAGATGTTGCGCCTGCTCCCCGTGCGGCTGTTGCGATTGAGCCAGTGACCGATCCGGCGGCCAAGGTCGGCGAGCCGCGTGGCGCCGCCGTCCACGTCCTCGAGCACGTGGCGGTTGGCGACCATGATGCGCACCAGCGCGGTCAGGTCGTCGCACTTCCACAAGCCGTGGATATAGGCCTCACCGGCGCTGGCCGTGCCGCCGAACACCGCGTCGGCCCAGAACTGCGGGTGCAGCACCTCGATGCGGGCGTGCAGCTCGGGCTGGCGGGTCTCGTCGCCAAACCGCTCGACGCCCTCGGCGTCGTGGACCTCGAGTGTGCCCAGCTCGAGCCTCGCCATGCGCTTCAGCAGTAGCTGCCGCGCGAAGCGCTGCATGCGGCTTGGCCGGGCCCGGGCATCCGGCACAGCCTCGGCCATTCCCGCCGGAATGATGTTCTCGCTCATGTTTTCTCCAGTCCGGTCTCGCGCTTGTCCGGGTGGGTGTAAAAGATCGCGCCCTTGAGCTTGAGCTTGAGCGCCTGCCAGTAGATCAAAAGCACGACCTTCATGGTCATGAAGGGAAAGCGCAGCAGCGCGCCGGCCAGCGCAGGGCCGCTGATTTCGCGCCGCTCGAGATTGAGGGTCGCGTCGAAGGCGTGCCGGCCCTGCTGCTCATTGCGCAGGTGCACCATGAGGCGCTGGCCCGGCGCGCCAAAGCGCCACTGGTAACGCGTCTCCATCGGCAGGAACGGCGAGACGTGAAACTCCTTGTCCAGCTCGAACTGTTGCACCGGCCCGCGCACGCGCGCCTCGTCCCGTGGCAGCACGTAGCAGTGCCGCTCGCCCCAGGGCGTGTTGCTGACTTCCGCCACGATCGTCTCGAGCCGCTCGCCGGTGTCATCGTAGCAATAATAGAAATTGACCGGGTTGAAGCAGTGCCCGAAGTAGCGCAGGTGCGTGAGGAGGCGGATCGGTCCTGCGGGGCGGCGCCCCGTGCGTTCCTCGATCAGGTCCCGCACCGTGGCCTCCAGCGGGCGCGCTGGATCGCCGAAGTAATCGGCGCGGCGCAGCCACGCGAGCGCCGGGCGTCGCGTCGACCAGAACCAGCGGCCGCGGAACACCGTGTCAAGCTCGCCCAGGTCGAGCCACGCCATGAACATCCGGTACTCGAATGCGTTCGAGACCGGGTCCCCGGCGCCGCCATGGCGGCGGTGGCTAACTCGCCCGAAGTAGAGGCAGCTCTGCATTTCGGCTCCAGGCCTGCACCGCGGCCGCGGCGACGAGGCCGCTCTTGACGCCGTCCTCGTGGAAGCCATAGCTCCACCAGGCCCCGCAATAGAAAGTGCGGTCGTGGCCCATGAGCTCGGCACGCCGCCGCTGCGCGGCCACGCCCTCGGGCGTGTAGACGGGATGCTGATAGACGACCTTGCGGATGATCTTGTCGGGGTCGATCTCCGTGGTCGGGTTGAGGGTGACCAGGAACTGCGCCTCCGCATCGAGCCCCTGGAGGATGTTCATGTTGTAGGTCACCGAGACGGCGTCCGTGCGCTCGATCGGGATATGGTAGTTCCATGCGGCCCATGCGTGCCGACGGCGCGGCAACAGGCGCGCGTCCGTGTGCAGCACCGCCAGGTTCGGCTGATAGGGGATCGCGCCCAGCACCTGGCGCTCGGCGTCCGAGGGCGCGGCCAGCATGCCGAGCGCCTGGTCGCTGTGGCAGGCAAGCACCACCGCGTCGAACTGGGCCCGGTGGCCGTCGCGCAGCACGAGCTCGACGCCGAATTCGTTGCGATGCACGCGAGCCACTGCCGCGTTGAGGCGGATGCGATGCGCGAACGGCGCGACGAGCGGGCCGATGTAGCTGCGGCTGCCGCCCTTGATGACGCGCCACTGCGGCCGGTCGTTGACCGACAGCAGGCCGTGGTTGGCAAAGAACTCTACGAAATAGCGCGCGGGAAAGCTGAGCATGGTCTGCGGGTCCGTCGACCAGATCGCGGCGCCCATGGGCACGATGTAGTGCTCGACGAAACGCTCCGAATAGCGCTCGCGCGCCAGGTAAGCGCCCAGCCCGAGAGTGTCCTCGCGGCCCTCGAGCAGCAGCGGCGCTTCGCGGTTGAAGCGCAGGATGTCGCGGATCATGCGCCAGAAGGCCGGGCTCACCGCATTGCGGCGCTGGGCGAACAACTGGCTGACGGAGCTGCCGCAGTACTCGACCCCGGTGCGCTCGCAGCGCACCGCGAAGCCCATGTCGCTCGATTGCGAGGCGACGCCGATCTCGTTCATCAGGGCGATGAAGTTCGGGTAGGTCCAGTCGTTGAACACGATGAAGCCGGTGTCCACCGCCCAGCTGCGACCCTCGAGCTCCACGTCGATGGTGTTGGTGTGGCCGCCGACGTAGTCGTTGGCCTCGAACACCGTGACCTCGTGTTCCATGCACAGCCTGCGGGCAGCCGTCAGGCCGGAAATGCCGCTGCCGACAATCGCGATTCTCATGCGGGTTTCCTCACCCAGTTGTCAGACGCGCGCGCGAACGGCGCGCACGATGCCGCCGAGCACGGGCAGGCGCTCATAAAGCAACGCGCCCGCGTCGAAGTAGTCGCGGTGATAATGAACGCGCGTGCCGAAGCGGATGTGGCTGGCGCCCGGCAACGCGATCTCCTCGCCGGCCCGGAGGCGGCGGTGAGTCATCCGCATGGTCCAGGTCAGCATCGCCTGGTCGCGTGCTTGGAGCACCTCGCCGAATTCGAAGCCGATCGACGCCACGCCCTCGTACATGCGCTCGAAATACGCCTTCAGCGCCGGAAGCCCCTGGATGCGATGCAGCGGATCCTCGAAGGCGATGTCCTCCGCATAGACTTCGTCGAGCAGCGCGAGCCGGTCGTGCCGCAGTTCCTGGAACACTTCCTGGAAGCGCGGGAGAATTTTGGCCGGCGCATGGCTGGCCTGTCGCGAGACCCGCGTCATGGCTGGGTGCTGCCGTTGCGCAGGAACTCGATCACCCGGCGGCGCGCATCGTCGAGGTCGTCGCCGAGCGGCAGGAAGCCCTCGCGCGCGCCATTGAGGAAGACCGGCACGGGGGCCGCGCCCGCAGCGAGCGCGGGCCAGTCACTCGCCGTCCCGCCGAGCACGAGCGCGGCGCAACGGGTGCGCCGGGCGGCATCCAGCAGGTCCTCGGGCTCCGGTTCCGCCAGCAAGGCGGGCCGCAGCCCCGAGCCGACCAGGCCCAGCGCATACACCAGCGCCCAGGTCCGCTGCCCCTGCTCGCCAGGGCTGCACACGAGAATGCGCCGCTCCCCGGCCTGCGCCATGCGCTGATAGATGCGGAACGCGAGCAGGCCTTCGAGCCAGGCATCCAGGAATTGCCGTTCGAGGCGCGGCAGGCTGCGCGCCGCTTCGGGCAGCTGGTCCAGCAGGCCCGCAGCATTGGTCGCCGAGTGCCGTGCCAGCGAGGCCTCGAGGACCGCGCTCATGCCGTCGTCGTCGAGGGCGCGAAGACGCTCGAGGAAACGCTCCAGCAGGCGATCGTCATGCGATTCGCGGCGCTGGATCGGCGCTTCCAGCACGCGGGTGGCCCGGCTGATGGATACCCCCTGCTCGACCAGGCGTGACGCCGCGCGCAGCAGCTCCACGTCGGCCCGGCTGTACAGCCGGTGCCCGCCCGGCGTGCGCTCCGGCCGCACCAGCCGGTAGCGCCGCTCCCATGCCCGAATGGTGACCGGGTTGATGCCGGTCAGGCGCGCCACGACCCTGATCGGGAACAACGCCGCAACCCCGCCGCCGTTCAGTGCCTCGGGCGCCTCTCTTAGGCCGGCCTCACCGGCGCGATACTCCGTGGCCGCATCATGACGCATCGGTGGTCTCCAGTTTCTGGAAGAAGAGGGTGACTTCGCCGACGCGCAGGCCGAACTTGCGAATCGCCGAGCGATTCACCAGGACGTCGTCCTGGATCAGCCACATCCAGTCGTCGAGGGCGACGTTGATCGTGCCGTCGTTCCAGGGCAGCGCCAGCGTGTAGCGCCAGCGCAGCGCATTGCCGAAAGCTTCACCGCGCGCTTCGCCCACCACGTCCGACGCCGTGCCGATGTAGCGGTGCTCGTCCAGCTTGCGGAACGTCCAGACCCGGGTTTCCGGCTGGCCGTCACTCCAGGTGAAATCTTCTTCCAGCACGCCGGTGTCGCCGTCCCACCGCCCGACCATGTCGACGCGGAAGCTGCGCGTCACCTCGCCCGAGCGGTTCTGCACGATGCCCCAGGCGACCAGCGGGCCTTCGAAGTACGTCTGGAGGTCGAGGCGCGGCTCGCGCCCGGCATAGTCGTGCACGGAGGTCGTGCAGCCGGTCAGCAGCAGCAGGGCCAGCAGCGCAGCGGGCAGACGCGCGCTCACTGGCGCCCGCCCAGGAGCTCGGCGCGCAGGTCCGCGGCCCTCGTGCCCGGGTGCAGCCAGATGCCGAGGAAGGCAGGCCCGAAGGCCGGGTCGGCCACTTCGCCAAGCAGGCCGTCATTGCCGTAGAAACGTGTGGTGCCGCTTGGTTCTACGAAGGCGATGATGCGATCGCCGGGCGTCACATCGGGCCAGATCCTCCCAAGCTCGCCCAGCCAGCCCTGCACCTGGGCCCGCGCCTGGCCCTCCAGGCCGAGTTCGCGCCCGAGCCGGCGCCACTCGCGCTCGGTCGTGCTGACCAGTCGCTCGCGGGAAATGTTGCGGCGATAGGTGATCTCGAGCGCCATCGGACCGGCGATCGTTGCGCTATCGTGCTGGCCCGTGCCGCTCAGGAGGCGCGCCTCGTAAATGTCCATGCCGAGCCAGCGCATCTCGCCGCTGCCCACCAGGACCAGGTCCTCGAGCGGCGCCACCGGGCTGGCGGAACCCGGCCCGGACCAGAGCAGCAGCGCGAGCGTCAGCGCATGGAAGGGCTTGGTGGAAGCCATGTCGGCAATCTCTCCCGTGTTGGTCACAAGCTATACATCGACGCGCCGCGTCCTCCGGATTCAAACCGGAAGCAACTCGTGAGCCTGAGGAAACAAGGCGTACAGGCCGTGCGGAGTCGCGGAGCCGTGCCCGCCCGGGCTTGTACAAGGGTTCTACAGTCCGGCGGCGCACACGACTGCCTATTCGCCGCCGGCCGCGCCGGCGGATTCATGCGGGCCGAGGATTTGAGCGGGGCGGGCGGCTACCCGGAGGGCGGGCCGCAGTAGATCGCGTGCAGGGTCTCGATGACACGCCCCGCGGGGCCGCCGGCGAGACGGTAGTAAATGGTCTGCGCCGACCGGCGGGTTTGCACGAGCCCATCGCGTCGCAGGACGGCGAGGTGCTGTGACAGCGCCGACTGGGACAGCGGCACGCGCTCATTGATCTGCCCGACGGTGAGTTCGCCCTGTGCCAGGCTGCACAGGACCATCAGGCGGGAACGGTTGGAGAGGGCCTTGAGCAGCCGCGTCGCCTCATCGGCATGGCTGCGCATCGCCTCGGGATCGACCGACAGGCGAGGCACGCAACGCTCGGGGCCGTTCTCCTGGTTGGCGTCGGCGGTCATGTGAGTATCCTATGAGAACGGACTGGGAAACGGAAGTTTTCTAAATTAGATAAATAAGAAATAATATGACCCGGCCGCGCCGCGATGTCCGGCCGCGACCTGCGCGGCGGTAAATGGAGTGATCAAGATGACGAAAACACCCCAGGTCAGGGGCCTTTACCACGAGCCGACCTTCACGTTTTCCTACGTCGTCTGGGATCCGGAGACCCGGCAAGCGGCGATCATGGACCCGGTGCTCGATTACGACGGGGCCGCGGGCCGCACCAGTACGGCCAGCGCGGCCGCGTTGCTCGCAATCGTCGCGCATGAGGGTCTCGAACTCCGGTGGATTCTCGATACGCATGCCCACGCCGACCACTTGTCGGCAGCGGGGTATCTGCATGAACGGACCGGCGCACCGGTGGGCATCGGTATCGGCATCTCGTCTGTGCAGGCGACGTTCAGCGAGATCTACAACCTGGGGCCGAATTTCCCGACCGACGGACGCCAGTTCGACCGCCTGCTCGCGGATGGCGATCGCCTGCCGCTCGGGAACCTCGAGATCGAAGTGCTTGCGACGCCCGGGCATACCAGCGATAGCGTCACGTATCTCATCGGCGATGCCGCCTTCGTCGGGGATACCCTGTTTTCGCCGGATTATGGTTCGGCGCGCTGTGATTTTCCGGGCGGCGATGCGGCCACGCTGTTCCGCTCGGTGCGCCGGCTGTACGCCTTGCCCCCGGAAACGCGCCTGTTCCTGTGCCACGATTATCCGCCGGACGGGCGCGAGCCCAGGTGCGAATGGAGCGTCGCCGAGCAGCGTGCCGGGAACATCCACATCGACGCCCGCACGCGCGAGGAAGATTTCGTGGCGATGCGCCGCGAGCGTGACGCGACCCTCGGGATGCCGGCGCTGATCATCCCGTCGGTCCAGGTCAACATCCGGGCAGGACGCCTGCCCGAGCCGGAAGATAACGGCACGCGGTACTTGCGCGTGCCGCTGGACACACTGTGAGGAACGAGATCATGAGAAAAGTCATCGCAGGGCTGGCCGCCTTGGCCGCCGCCAGCATCACCGCTGCCCCCGCCCACGGCGAACTCATCGAGCGCGCCGAGGAGGGCCGGGAGATCGCCAACCAGTTCGGCGCCGAGTTGCGCGCCGCACTGCAGTCCGCCATGGCCGAGGGCGGACCGCTGGCGGCGCTCAGGGTGTGCAACGAGGACGCGCCGCGCATCGCGCGCTCCGCGGCAGAAAAATCCGGCGCCGTGGTCGGGCGCACCTCGCTGAAAGTGCGTAATCCCGCCAACGAACCTGACGACCACCAGCGTGCCGTGCTCGCCGCGCTCGAGCAGGAACTCGCGGCCAGTCCCGAGGGCCCGCCGCCGGAGCGGATCCACTTGCTGGAGGACGGCAGCGTCCGCTACATGAGCGCGATCGTGACGCAGCCACCCTGCCTGGCCTGCCACGGGGAGTCGCTGGTGGCGCCGGTGGCCGGTGCCATCGCTGCGCTCTACCCAGAGGACCAGGCACGCGGCTACCGCATCGGCGAGCTGCGCGGCGCGTTTACCATCACCTGGCCGGCGGACTAGCGGGCGTCAGTCGGCCCCGGGCTCGAGCTGTGTTTCGGGTCCGGGCTCCGGCGCCGGGGTAGGCAGGCGCAGGATATAGGTCGATACGGCCGTGGCGAGGATGAACATCCCGGCCTGGCCCCAGACGACCGGCACGAAGAAGATGATGGTGACGCCGAAGGACAGCCACAGGATGAGCAGCGTCGAGGCCTTGGCGGGTCGCGTCATGCCGCGGCCTTCCTCGAAGTTGCGCACGTAGCTGCCGAACCAGCGGTGGTTCAGCAGCCAGCTGTGGAAATGCTCGGAGCTGCGCGCGAAGCAGTAGGCCGCCAGCAGCAGGAAGGGCGTCGTGGGCAGCCCCGGCAGGATGATCCCGAGCGCGCCGAGTCCGACGCAGATCATCCCCGCGGCTATCAGCATCCAGCGGGCCGCATGATCCAGGTAGGTCTCCGGATTATGCAGCCGATGTTTCTTCAGTCGCCGCTTGGTCATCGATCGGGACGGGTCTCACCGGGCGGCCCTGTTGTCGAGCCGGTAGTTGCGCTGCAGTGCGTGGCTGCGGAACACGAGCGCCGCGAGCAGTGTCAGCAGCGCGACGGCGACCAGGATCGCCACCATGCGCCCGTAAGGCACCCCTGCGGCGGCCCGCATCGCAGCCAGCGTCCACGTGAGCCATAGCCAGCGCAGGGCCGCGAACGCGAGGGCGAGTTGTGCCACCCAGGCGGCCCACGGCCTGGGCACCGCGAGCAGCAGCACCAGGATGCCGCAGGCGACGACCATCAAGTCGTTGCCCGCGCGCAGAAAACTGGCCCCGAGGAGCAGGAAAGCGATGATCGGCGCGACAAGTCGCCACATGGCGTGCTCCTCAGGGGTCGGGCCGCGTGGCGCGGCGATGTGTGCGGCGGCGTCCGTCAGCCATGGTTCTGCAAGCCGGGATTATCCCCGAAAACCCGCGCTGAGCCCTTGATATTGCTCAGGCACCCGCCGACGAGACCCGCCAGGCGCCCCTGCTGCAGGCGACCGGCAGCACCGATGAAGACGATGCGCGAGCGACCGTCCGCGGGCGCCCAGTCACGCCCGGTGACGAGATCGGCGCGCCGGCCCACGATCTGCAGCACGCCCCGGCGACTCGGCTGGCTCCCGCGCGCGGCGAGTCGCACGATGCCCTTGGCTCGATAGACCGAGGACGGCAGGCGCCGCGCCAGCTCGTGGAGCGCGTCTGCCGAGAAGGCCTCGTCCGTCTCGAAGGACCAGGCGTCGAATCGCCCGTGGTGATCCGCGGCGGACGCCGCCCCGGGTCCTGCTGCGCGCCGTGCCTGCGCGCCGGTTGCCCGCGCGGTTGCGGAAAACAGGATCTCGGCCGGGACTTCGCAATGCGCGGTCTCGAAGATCCGGGCAGCCGCGAACTCCGTGCGGATGCGCGCCGCGATCTCGCCGGTGCGCGCGGGCCCCGCGAGGTCAACCTTGTTAAGGAGCACGAGATCGGAGTAGCCGATCTGGCGCAGCTGCAGCGGCACGAGCTCCGGGTCTGATAGCGCCTGCTCTGCGTCGACGACGCACACCACGCCGTCGAGGCGCAGCCGGTGGCGGAACGCGGGCGCGAGGAACGTGCCGGCTATGGGGCCCGGATCGGCGACCCCGCTGGCCTCGACAAGGACGCGCCGCGGCGCGTCCGGGCGCTCCAGCAGGCGCGTGACCGAGGCGACCAGGTCATCACGCAGCGAGCAGCAGATGCAGCCGTTTTCCAGGCTCAGCACGCCCTCGGTTTCGCCCGCGATGAGCGCGCGGTCGATGTCCAGCGCGCCGAAGTCGTTGACCAGCACGCCCACCGGCCCGCCAAGCCCGCCGGCGAGCACGCGGTTTACGAGCGTCGTCTTGCCCGCGCCAAGGAAGCCGGTCAGCAGGGTGAGCGGTACGGCCTGGTCGGCCAGGCGACCGCCGGCGTCAGCTGCCGTGGCTGGAGAGCAGGCGCGCGTCACTCGACGTCGAAGTGATACACGATCGTCTGGTGCGGCGGCGCCTCCGGCTCAGTCAGGCGCCGATATTCGAACACCAGGTGCGCATGGCCACGCTCGCGCCCGATAAACCGCCAGATTTCCGTCCCGGGAGCATGCGGCGCGGCATTCTCGTCGGTCTCGAAGAGCGGTACGCCGTCCGTGCTCATGATCGGCAGCAGGTTCTGCGCCGGGATCCAGCTGAAGCCGCTGAGACGATCCGCGGGCAACCTGACCTCGACGACCTGCCCGCGCTGCAGCCTTACGGCCCCGTCCGCGTCGGCATCCGTCAGCGTGATGATCGGCGCCGCGCGCGGGCTGTCGGGTACCACCTGTTGCGGTGCGGGCTGTGCGGGCTGCGCGGCCGGCGGGGGCGCTGGCGCCGGCGGTTCCTGGGGCTGTCCGCAGCCGGCAAGCAGCGCCGCGGCCAGGACGGCGCCGAGGGCGCCCTGCAGAGAAAATGTTTGCTGTGACAAGTCGGTATGCCTCCATGTGTGCCTGCGAAATCCCGCCCGCGGCGGTTCGCGTCCACGTCATTCTCCGGTAAAACGGGGGCGGACGAAAACAACGCGTGAAAATGGCCGCTCGCCCGGCCGGGTCACCGGCCCAGTTTGCCGAGTTGCCGCACTTCGGCGAGGCGCTTCCTGCGGCCGACGTCGTCACGCGACTCGACCATGCCGATCAGGGTCCTGCGGACCGGCCGGAATCCCGCGAACGCCAGGATATTGCGCTCCAGGCTCTTCACCGCATGGGCGCCGTAGAACCACCGATAGGCCAGCGCCGGCATGCCCATCGTCACGATGACGCGGGCGCTCTTGCCCTTGAGCAGCTTCGCGCCCGGGCGGCCCGACTTCCGGGGCTTGCCGAAGGCGAAGCCGGGCCGGAACACCTGCTCCAGGAAGCCCTTGAGCAGCGCGGGCATGGAGCCCAGCCATAGCGGGTGGATGATGACGAGATGATCAGCCCGCGCGATGGCCTGCTGGCAGCCCTGTAGCGCCTGGGGCGGACTGCTGGCGTCGAATTCCTTCTTGGTGCGGAGCAACGGAAACTCGAACTCGGCCACCGGCAGGATCTCGACCTCATGGCCCGCCTCGGCCGCGCCCTGCCGGTACGCCTCCGCGAGGGCGTGGCCGTAGTGGCCGCCGGCGGGGTCCGGGTGTCCCTGCACGATCACGATGCGTTTCGCCACGATATTCCTGCCTGCAGCTCCAAGGGGCTTCATCGTAACGAAGCGCAGCCCCCAGGAGTCATGCCGGATTGCCGAAGGTCGCCGCCACGCGGCAGGAAGCCGTCAGGCGATGCTCGCGAGCCAGGCGTCGTCCGAGCTCTCGTCGATGCCCTCGAACAGGAACGTGCTCAGGTAACGCTCGCCGGTGTCGGGCAGCATCGCCAGCAACACCGCGCCCGGCTCGGCGCGCTCGGCCACCTTAAGCGCTGCGGCCAGCGTGCCGCCGGCGGACAGGCCGACGAGGATGCCCTCGCGGGTCGCCAGGGCGCGTGCCCAGTCCCGTGACTCCTCGTCGGTGACGGTGACGAGCTCGTCGAAGACCTCCCGGTTCAGCACCGCGGGCAGGAAATCCGGGGTCCAGCCCTGGATCTTGTGCGGCTTCCATTCCTTGCCGCCCAGCAGGGAGGCGCCCTCCGGTTCGGTGGCGACGATCTTCACGTCTGGCCGGGCCAGCTTGATGATCTCACCGGCCCCGGTCAGGGTGCCGCCGGTGCCCCAGCCGCTGACGAAATAATCCAGCCGTCGGCCGGCGAAGTCGCTCAGGATCTCCGGCCCGGTGGTCTGGCGATGGAAGGCGGGGTTGGCCTCGTTCTCGAACTGCCGCGCGAGGAACCAGCCATGCTGCTTCGCCAGCTCCTCGGCGCGCCTGACCATGCCGGTGCCGCGCTCAGCGGCGGGGGTCAGGATGACTTTCGCGCCGAGCGCCTTCATGACGCGGCGGCGCTCCACGGAGAAAGTCTCGACCATGGTCGCGACAAAGGGGTAGCCGCGCGCCGCGCAGACCATCGCGAGCGCGATCCCCGTGTTGCCGGAGGTGGCCTCGATGACGGTCTGGCCGGGTCTCAGCAGGCCGCGCTTCTCCGCATCGTCGATGATGGCGAAAGCCAGGCGGTCCTTGACCGAGGCCATCGGGTTGAAGGACTCGATCTTCACGTAGATCGTCGTGTGCTCCGGGCCGATGCGGTTCAGCCTGACGACCGGGGTGGAGCCGATGGTGCCGAGAATATCGTCGTGAATCATAGGGTTTCCGCTTGCAATTTAATGTGGATTTTCAGCCCGCGAGCGCGATGTCGCGCCAGCGCGCGCCGCTGCTGCCGGGCAGGATCTCGGCGCCTTCGCTTGAGTCCGCCCGCGCCAGCGCGGCGGTCTCGCCGATGACGATCAGCGCGGGCGCGCTGATGCCGTGGCGAAGGAGCATATCAGGCAGATCGGCCAACACGCCGTTGACGAGCCGTTGCGCGGCGGTGGTGCCGTCCTGGATCACGGCGACGGGCGTCTGCGGGGCGCGGCCGTGCGCGGTGAGCCGGTCGCGGATCTCCGCGGCGCGAGCTGCGCCCATGTAGATGGCGACGGTGTGCTGCGCGGCGCCCAGCCCGGGCCAGTCGAGGGTGTCCAGCTCGTCGCCGCCCTGCGCGGTGATCAGCGTGACGGCGCGCGCGGTGTGCCGCAGGGTCAGGGGCAGCCCGGTGGCCGCTGCGCAGCCCAGCGCCGCCGTGATGCCGGGCACGACCTCGCAGGCAATGCCAGCGGCGCGGGCGGCCGCCAGTTCCTCCCCGCCGCGCCCGAAGATGAAGGGATCGCCGCCCTTCAGGCGCACGACGCGCCGGCCAGCCCGTGCATGGCGGAGCATCAGCGCGTGGATTTCTTCCTGCGCATGGCCGCCGCCGGCATGCTTGCCAACCGCGATGATGTCGGCGTCGCGTCGCGCCAGCTCGAGAATCTCGGCGGAGACGAGCCTGTCGTGCAGCACCACGTCGGCCTCGCCGAGCCGCTGCATGGCCTTGAGCGTCAGCAACGCGGGGTCGCCGGGGCCTGCGCCGACCAGGCTGATCCTGCCCGCGGGCGCGGGCGAGGCCGCCGCCTGCTCGAGCTCGAGATGGAAGGCCCTGAGCGCGGCGCTCGTGCGTCCGGCCAGGGCATGGCGCGCGAACTGGCCGCCGAACTGCGCCTCCCAGAAGCCGCGTCGCGCGGTGGCCGGCAAGCGCTTCTTGACCTTGTGACGCAGCTCGCCGGCGAGGCGCGCCAGCGCGCCGAGACCGCGCGGCAGCACCGTTTCCAGCCACTGGCGCAGCCGGCGCGCCAGCACGGGGGCGGCGCCGCCCGAGGAGATCGCGATGACGAGCGGCGAGCGATCGACGATCGCGGGCACGATGAAGCTGCTGGACCCGGGATCGTCGACGCTGTTGACCAGCACGCCGCGCTGGTTGCCCTCGAGCCAGACGCGCTGGTTGACGGCCCGGTCATCCGTCGCGGCGATGACGAGCCATTGGCCCGTCAGCAGCTCTGGACGAAACTCGCCCGGGACATGGGTGATCCGCTCCTCGCGCTGCCAGCAGTCCAGCGCCGGATGGAGTGCCGGCGCGTTCACCGTGACCTTCGCCCCCGCCGCCAGCAGCAGGCGCGCCTTCCGCAAGGCCACCTCGCCCCCGCCCACCACGAGGCATGGGCGCTGGCGAAGATCGGCAAAGAGCGGAAAGTACTGCATCGCGCCTGGTCTCCTGAGCTTTCGACCCAGAGGGTAAGGGCCGAGGCGTGCGCGGCGGAAATACCGATTGCTTGGGCCCGTATGCGCTTTCGTTATATTGTCTCGCCATGAAGCTCCAGCAACTCCGATACCTGTTGGCTGTGGCCGACAACGGGCTCAACATGACGCTCGCCGCCGAGCGCCTCGCGACGTCCCAGCCGGGCGTCAGCAAGCAGCTGAAGCTGCTCGAGCAGGAGCTCGACCTGAGCCTGTTCGTGCGCAAGGGCAAGAGCCTGGTCCAGCTGACGCCCGAAGGCGAGGAGGTCGTGCGCCGGGCGACCCGCATCCTGCGCGAGGTCGAGGCGATTCGCGGCATTTCGCCGAATATCTACAGCGAAGCGAGCGGCCGGCTCGCGATCGGGACCACGCACACGCAGGCGCGCTACGTGCTGCCGGACGTCATTGCGCGCTTTCGCGACCGCTACCCGGACGTCACCCTGGACCTGCACCAGGGCACGTCCGAGCAGCTCGCGGAAATGGTCGAGAAGCGGCTCGTCGATTTCGTGATCGCCTCGGAGTCGCGGCAACGGTTCCCGGACCTCGTCCTTCTGCCGTGCTTCCATTGGGACCGCATCATCATCGTGCCGGAGGGGCATCCGCTCACGGCGCTCAGGCGTCGGGCGACGCTGGAGGAACTCGCCGAGTACCCGCTGGTGACTTACGTGTTCAACTTCGACGGCGGCTCGAGCCTCAAGCGCGCGTTCGCCGCGCGCGGCCTCGAGCCCAAGGTGGTGTTCACTGCCCGTGATGCGGACGTCATCAAGACGTATGTGCGTCTCGGCCTGGGGATCGGGATCGTCGCCAGCATGGCGCAAAGCGCCTGCGTGCAGGGCGGATTGGCGGCGCTGGACGCCACCGGGCTGTTCCCGCGTTGCATGACATGGATCGGCTTCCGCAGGGACGTCGTGCTGCGCAAGTACATGTTCGATTTCCTCGAGCTGTTTGCAGGGCACCTGGACCAGCGCACGGTCCGCGATGCGCTCGAGCTCGGCTCGCAGGAAGAAATCGATGCCAGGATGGCGGCGGTGCGCCTGCCCTTGAAGGGCCGCTGCGCCGACGTGATCGCGGGCGCCTAGGACACGCCCCCGGCGACCTGGTCGATCAGTGCCTGCTCGTGCAGGCCGCACTCGCGCTTGATGCCGAAGAAGCGGGTCTGTTCCGCGTCTTCCCCCGCGCCCAGCGGCCGGGTGGTGTGCCGGTCCCCGATCGAGACGTATCCCTGGTGCCAGAGCGGGTGGTAGGGGAGGTCGTGCGCCTTGAGGTAACGATAGATGTCGCGGTCCGACCAGTCGGCGATCGGGTGCACCTTCCAGAAATCACCGCTGCGCTGGACCAGCGGCGCGTCCTGGCGAGACGCCGACTGCTGGCGCCGCAAGCCCGCGAACCACGTGCCGGCGCCGAGCTCCCGCAGCGCGCGCTGCATGGGCTCGATCTTGTTGTCCCGGTGGTAGGCGTCGAGCCCGGCAACGCCCTGGCGCCAGCGTTCCCCGTAGCGCGCTTCCTGCCAGGCCGGGCTGAGCTCGTTCCGGTAGACGCGCAGGTTGAGCGCCAGGCGCGCGGTGAGCGCATCGATGAAGCGATACGTCTCGGCGAACAGGTAGCCGGTGTCGATCAGGATGACGGGGATCTCGGGCGCCTCGCGCGTCACCATGTGGAGGCTGACCGCCGCCTGCGCGCCAAAGCTGGAACTCAGCACGGCGGTGCCGGGCAGGTTGGCGAGCGCCCAGCGCACCCGGTCCGCGGCGCCCATCATGGCAAGCCGCCGGTTGGCCGCCGCGACCGCGAGCGTCTCGGACTGGGATTCGTCGAGGGCGCGCGTCGGGCTCATGCCTGCTTCCGCTCGACCTCGGTTGCGCCGCTCAGCCCGCCGCTGCGATGCAGGAAATCGCCGAAGCGCTCGCCGGGCAGGCGCTCGCGCGCGTAGGCGGCCAACAGCGGCTCGAGGGCCGCCAGGATGGTGTCCTCGTCTACGTTCTCGAGCGCGAGCCGGTTCAGGCGCACGCCGCTGAAGCTGCCGCCGAGGAAGAGGTTGTAGCGCCCGGGACCCTTGCCGACCAGGGCGATCTCCGCGACATAGGGACGCGCACAGCCGTTCGGGCACCCGGTGACCCTGAGGGTGATCGGGGCGTCGAGCAGGTCGAGCGCCGCGAGGCGCACTTCGAGCTTGCCTGCCAGGTCCGGCAGGTAGCGCTCTGCCTCTGCCATGGCCAGCGCGCAGGTCGGCAGCGCCACGCAGGACAGCGCCTCGCGGCGCAGCGCCGAGGGGAGCTGGTCGTGCATCAGCCCGTGGCGGCGCGCGACTGCCTCGATGCGGCGCTTGTCCGCCGCGCGCACGCCGGCCACGATGACGTTCTGGTTGGGCGTGAGGCGGAAGCGGCCGCCGTGCAGCAGCGCGATGTCGCGCAGGCCGCTCAGCAGGGTGCGGCCGGGCGCATCCGCGAGGCGCCCGGAGGGAACGTGCAAGGTGAGGTGCCAGCGGCCGTCGAGGCCCTTGCTCCAGCCGTAACGGTCGCCGGAGGAAAGGAAACGGAACGCGCGCGCCGGGGCCAGGGCGTGACCGAGCCGGCCGGCGAGCTCCGCGTTGAACCAGTCAAGGCCGCGATCGGCGATGGTGTACTTGAAGCGCGCGTGCTTGCGGTTGCTGCGATCGCCGAAGTCGCGCTGGATGGCGACCACCTGCCACGCCACGTTCACCGCCTGCTCAGGCGTGCAGAAACCGATCACGTCGCCGAGCCGCGGATAGGTGTCGGGCTCGCCGTGCGTGGCGCCCATCCCCCCGCCCACCACGACGTTGAAGCCGGCGAGGCGCCCCTGCTCGCTGATGGCGATGAAGCCGAGGTCCTGGGTGAAGACGTCGACATCGTTCCAGGGCGGCACGGCGATGCCGATCTTGAACTTGCGCGGCAGGTAGGTGGGGCCGTAGAGCGGCTCCGCCTCGGCGCCCGAGTCGGGCAGTTTCTCGCCGTCCAGCCAGATCTCGTGGTAGGCGCGGGTGCGCGGCGTGAGCCGCTCGCTGATCTGGCAGGCGAGCTGCCAGCTCTCCTGGTGCAGGCCGGAAAGCTCCGGGTTCGGGCTCGACATGACGTTGCGGTTCACGTCGCCGCACGCGGCGATGGTGTCGAGCAGCGCCTCGTTGATGGCCGCGATGGTGGGCTTGAGGCGGCGCTTGATGACGCCGTGGAACTGGAAGGCCTGGCGGGTCGTCAGGCGCAGCGTGCCGTTGGCATGCGTGCGCGCAAGCCGGTCCATGGCCAGCCACTGCGGGGCGGAACACACCCCGCCCGGCACGCGCACCCGCACCATGAAGCTGTGGGCGGGCTCGAGACGCTGCTGCTGGCGCTCCGTGCGCAGGTCGCGGTCGTCCTGCTGGTAGATGCCGTGAAACTTGGTCAACTGGGTATCGGCGTCCGCGATGGCGCCCGTCGCCTCGTCGCGCAGCCCGCCGCCGATGGTGCCGCGCAGGCGATGGCTCGCCGCCTTGATCCCCTCGACCTCCGCCAATGGACGCTGTTCCGGCAGGCTCATGTCATACCTCAGTAAACATCGCGCTGGTAGCGCCCGTTGCGGCGCAGTTCGGCGAGGTAGTTCTCGACCCCGTCCTCGTCGCTGTTGGTCGCTCCGGCGATAATCTCGCGCAACGCCCGGTCCACGTCGGGGGCCATGGCGCTGGCATCGCCGCACACGTACAGGTGCGCGCCTTCATCGAGCCAGCGGTAGAGTTCGCCGGCCTGTTCCAGCATGCGGTGCTGCACATAGCGCTTCTCGGCCTGGTCACGCGAGAACGCGACGTCGAGGCGGTCGAGCAGGCCCTGCTTGCGGTACCGCAGCCATTCCGCCTGGTAGAGGAAGTCGCTCGCGAAGTTCCGGTCGCCGAACCACAGCCAGTTGCGTCCCGTCGCGCCGCGCGCCGCGCGCGCCTGCAGGAAGGCGCGAAACGGCGCCACGCCGGTGCCCGGCCCGATCATGATGATCGGCGCATCGTCCGCGGGCAGGCGGAAGCGCTCATTGGGTTCCACGTAGACGGGCACGGTGTCGCCGTCGCCGCGGTCCAGTGCCAGCCAGCTCGAGCCAGCACCCCAGTGCGCGGTTCCGAAGGCCTCGTAGTGCAGCAGCGAGACTGTCAGGTGGATTTCCTCGTCCGCGAATTCCGCTGCGGAGGCGATGGAGTAGAGGCGGGGCGCGAGCGGGCGCAGCATTTCCAGGAAGCGCGCCGCCTCGATCTCCGCGGGAAACTCGCGCACCACGTCCACCACGTGGCGCGCCTGCATCCAGCGGCCCAGTCCGGCGCCGCGCAGGGACTCGAGCCGCGCCGCCAGCTCGCCCGTCGGTTCAGCGGCGGCCCAGGCCTCCAGGAACCCCCGGTTCAGCCCCGTGATGTCGCGCTGGTCGACGAGCGCCTCGCGCAGGGTCGGCCCGCCCGGGATGGGGCTCGCATCGCCCGGCAGCCCGAGCGCCTCGAGGAGGGGATCGACGACACGGTCCGGATTGCGGATCACCACGCCGAGCGAGTCGCCCGGCTCCCAGCGGAGGCCCGAGCCCTCGAGGTCGAGTTCGATGTGGCGCACGTCCTTGGAAGAGTCGCGCGCGGTGATGCGCTGGTTGACCAGCAGCGACGCCGCGAAGGGCGCGTGCCTCGTGAACCTGGGCGCGGGCGGCACCACCCGCAGTTGCGGGCCGGCCGGGTGCTGTGCCTGGCGGCCGAGGCGCGCTTCCGCCTCGTCCAGCACCTGCGAGCTCCAGGCCTCCGCCGCGGGGGCGTAGTCGAGATCGCATTCCACCAGCGGCGCAATGCGTTTCGCGCCGGCGGCCGCCAGGCGGTCGTCGAAGTCCCGCCCGGTCTGGCAGAAGTTCTCGTAGCTGCTGTCGCCGAGGGCGAGCACCCAGTAGCCGAGCGCGTCGAGGGCGGGCAGACGGCGCCCGGATACGAAGCGGTGGAGTTCCATGGCGTCGTCGGGCGGATCGCCTTCGCCGTGCGTGCTGACGACGATCGCCAGCAGCTGTTCGCGTTTCAGGCGCGCTGTGGGGAAGTCGGCCATGCTGATGAGTTCCGCCGCCACGCCGCGGCGCTCGGCCGCCGCCGCCAGCTGCGACGCGACCGCCCGCCCGTTGCCGGTCTGCGAGCCATACAGGATGGTCAGGCGCGTCCCCGGGTCCGCCGCCTGCGCGGGCGCGGGAGTCACCGTGCCGGCGGCGGCGAGGCCCGTGCCGGCGGCGGCGAGGCCCGCCAGATAACCGCTTGCCCATACCAGCTGCTCGGCGGAATAGCCGGCGGCGGCGGCCCTGAGTCGCGCCAGGGACTCTTCGGCCAGAGGCGAGACGGGCAATTTCTGCAGCGCTTCGGTCATCGGACTATCGGCCTTGTTACCATGTTCAGCGTGATGCGAGAGGCTAGGCAGCCGGGGCGCGGCTTTGAACGATTTTGTGGTTATGCGCGCCAAACCGCAGGGCATATGCGCCGCAGTTGCTAGAATCATGCGCATCGAGACACGTCGATACTGGAGGAGACAGTGGCAAGAATCAGACCTGTTGCGATCGTCCTGGCAAGCGCCGGATTTCTTTTCGGGGTGCAGCCGGCCGCGGCTGCCGGCGATGTCGTCGCCGAGGAAATCAGGACCCAATACGAGGTCATCCGCGTCGTCAGGGTGGCCGGGGGCCTGGAACGTCCCTGGGGCGTGGCGTTCCTGCCGGATGGCCGTTACCTCGTCACGGAGCGCGCCGGGCGCCTGAACATCGTCGCCGGGGGCGGCGCGACGCCGGTCTCGGGATTGCCGCCGATGCACGTGCATAACCAGGGCGGCCTGCTCGACGTCGCCCTGCATCCGGACTTCGCCGAGAACGGCTGGGTGTACCTCACCTACTCGAAGGGTGATGCCGCTGGCACCACCTTGGCGCTGGGGCGTGGGCGACTCGAGGGCACGCGGCTCGTCGGCTTCGAAGAGCTGTTCGTCCAGGACCGCGTCTCCGAACCCGGCCGGCATTACGGCTCGCGGATCGCCTGGCTGTCCGACGGCACGCTGGTGATGAGCGTCGGCGACCGCGGCGCCGAGCCGGCGCGCGCCCAGGATCTGCGTGACCATGCCGGCAAGCTGCTGCGCCTGAACGCGGACGGCAGCGTCCCGGCGGACAATCCCTTCGTGGGCCGCGACGATGCCCACCCCGAGATCTATTCGCTCGGCCATCGCAACATCCAGGGGCTCGTGGTCGTGCCGGGCACCGACGCGATCTGGTCCACCGAGCACGGCGAGCGCGGCGGTGACGAGCTGAATCTGCACAAGGCCGGCGAGAATTACGGCTGGCCCATCGTCACCAGGTCGCGTCACTACCGTTCGGAAGAACAATACGGCGAGGCACGCAGCCGCGAGGGCTACGTGGATCCAGTGTACGAGTTCCTGCCGACGCTGGCCCCGTCCGGGCTGGCCCTGGTGACGCACGACCGCTTCCCGTCATGGCGGGGCAACCTGCTCGCGGGTGGCCTGGGCGGCGAGCGGATTCGCCGCGTCGTGCTGGAGGACGGCGTGGTTGTGCATGAGGAGGAATTGCTGTTCGGGCTGGTCGGCCGGATCCGCGACGTGCGCGAGGGGCCCGACGGGCACATCTACATCCTCAGCGACGAGTCGGACGGCGGGCTCTACCGGGTCGAGTCGGCCCGCTGAAGGTCGAGCGGCGGCATCGGGCAGCCGAGCGCCGTTGCCGCCGTGCGCAGCAGCTGGAGCTCCGCGGGACCGATCACGCCGTCGTGCGCGGCCACGTCAGCCATGGCTTCCATGAGCAGCTGGCGGTGACGTTCCTGCATCGCCGCGAGGCGGGCAGCATGTGACGTTGCGTCCGCGCCGGCGGCGGCATTGACCGTGGCATAGGCCGGCAGCGGCGAGGGCAACGGGAAGCCGCCCGCCTCGAGCTTCGCGGCGCCCTGCGTCCAGGCGGCCGCGGCCTCGGCGTCGTCCTCGTGCCCCGCGCGCGCCAGGAGCGCCAGCATGGCCAGCGCGCCTTCCGGGTCGGGCTTGCCGTTGGCTTCGGGTGAAAGCCGTGACTGGAGCGCCGCGGCGAGCGCCGCCTCATGGGGGGTGACGAGCCCATCCAGCTCGACCAGCCGCTCGGCGAGATGCGCGAGATCCTCGCGGCGTGCCTCCGGGAGGTGGCGGAGCGCCGGCGAGGCGAGGTCCAGCAGCGCGAGCCGCAGCGTGGGCGCCAGGTCGGCCATGTGGCCGGCCGCCTGCGCGATGCGATCGGAGGCGGCGCTGCCGAGGCGTGCCTCGAGCACAGCCAGCTGGCTGGCGCGCGGCCCTTCACGTGCGTCGAGCAGCAGCGCCAGGCTGATTGCGGCTGCGCCCTCGGGCTCCAGCACGGCGCGGTGGATGGCCTCGGGCACCAACGCCAGCATCCGTTGCGCCATGGCGAGATCGACCACGCCGACCATGGCGGCGGCGGCGACCGGGTCGAGGCCCGGCAGCCCCGGCAGTCCCGGGACACGCGGCAGCGCGCCGCCGGCCTCGCGGGCCGCGGCGGCCGTCTCCTGCGCCGTGCGGGTCGACTCCGCGGGCAGCGGCAGGGGCGGCGGCGCATCGCCGGGCTTCCAGTTCGGATCCAGGGCGCGAATGCGCTCGGCCACCGGGGGATGGGTCGCCATCAATCCAGCCAGGCTGCGCCGCCCGGAGGCGAACAGCATGTGCCCGATTTCTTCGCGCCGCACCGCGCGGACTGAGGAAGCGAGGGGCGACGCGGCGATGCGCTTGAGCGCGTTGGCCAGGCCGGCCGGATTGCGCGTGAACTGCACCGCGGACGCATCGGCGAGCACTTCGCGCTGGCGCGACACCGCCGCCTGCAGGATTCTTCCCGCCAGCACACCGAGCGATCCGAGCACCACCATCGCAAGCCCGGCGGCCAGCAGCGCCCCGGCGCCGCCGCCGCCTCGGCGGTTGCTACTCCGCGCGCGGCCGCCGCCAAAGGCGCCGCCGCGCAGCAGCACGCGCCCGACCATGCTCACCGCCACGAGCCCGAAGACGTAACCCATCAGGCGTGCATTGAGCCGCATGTCGCCGTTGAGAATATGGCTGAACTCGTGCGCCACGACGCCCTGCAGCTCGTCGCGGGTGAGGCGCTCCAGCGCGCCGCGGGTCACGGCCACGGCAGCGTTCGAGGGCTGCAGCCCGGCGGCGAAGGCGTTGATGCCGGGCTCGTTCTCCAGCACGTACACCTCCGGCACCGGCAGCCCGGCCGCGAGCGACATCTCCTCGACCACGTTGTGCAGGCGCCGCTTCAGCGGATCCTGCTCGAGCCCGGTCACGCGCTCGCCGCCAAGGGAGACGGCCACTGCGCCGCCGCCGCTGCGCAGTCCGCTCAGGCGCCACAGGGAGGCGATGCCGATGAATGCCGCCGTGCCCATGGCCACGAGGATGAACATGGCCGGATCGACGCCGACACTGGGGATCTGGCCTTCGGGCGAGGTCGAGGCACTGACGATCATCGCGAGCACGAAGGCCAGCGCCAGCGCGACCGAGCCGGTCGCGATGGCGAACGCGCCGAGCAGCCAGCGGGACCGGCCGCGCGCAGTTGCCTGGCGTCCGAAGAAATCCATGCCGTCCCTCTGCTCGCGGAGTTACCGCGCGCGAATCAGAAACTCACCTGCGGCACCACGCGCTTCTCCTCCGACTCGATCTGCAGGAATGCCGCGGCATCGAAACCGAAGGAATTCGCAATGACGTTGTTGGGGAAGTTCTCGCGGGCATTGTTGTAGCCCATCACCGAGTCGTTGAACGCCTGCCGCGAGAAGGCCACGCGGTTCTCGGTGCTGGTGAGCTCTTCCTGGAGCTGCATCATGTTGCGGTCGGCCTTCAGGTCCGGGTACGACTCCGACAAGGCGAACAGCCGGCCGAGCGCGGAGCTGAGGGCCGAATCGGCGCCCGACAACTCATTGATGGCGGCGGCGCTCTCCGGATGGGCGGCGGCCTGCTTGAGTCCGGCGACGGCACGGGTGCGCGCCGTGATCACGGCCTCGAGCGTCTCGCGCTCGTGCTTCATGTAGCCCTTGACGGCCTCGACCAGGTTGGGAATGAGGTCGTAGCGGCGCGTCAGCTGCACGTCGATCTGCGCAAACGCGTTCTTGACCGCGTTGCGCAGGTTGATCAGCTTGTTGTAGGTCGCGATCGCCCAAAGCGCGATGGCGGCAATGATTGCAATGAGAATCCAGAAGCCCATGACATTTCCTCCACGCGTTTTGCGTGCCGAGCATACGTTAGCAACGCCAAAGCGCCAACTGGCCGGGCAGTCCTTTTTTGCCTGGCGCCGGCCATGACGGCAGACTGTTCGCGCTGTCGTCACCATGTGACGCGTTCAATTGAAGGCGAAATCCCATGGAGGAGCTCGGCGCTCTCGTTGGGCCGGCGCAGCTGGAAGGACTCGTCGAGGGCGCTTCGCAGTTCGGCCTGCTAATCATGGTGGTGATCGCGGCGGCTCGACCTGGTCTTCGGCGTGAGCTATGCGGACGACCTGGACGAGGTGAAGCGCGTCATCAACGAAGTGCTCGCCGACGAATCCCGCTTGCTCGAGGAGCCCGGGCCGACCATCGGCCTGCTCAGCCTCGGCGACAGCAGCGTGGACTTCGCGGTGCGCCCATGGGTCAGGAGCAGCGATTACTGGCCGGTGTTCTGCGACTTGCAAGAGGCCATGAAGAAGCGCTTCGACCGGGAGGGCATCAGCATCCCGTTCCCGCAACGGGATGTGCACCTGTTCCGGCAGGCGTCCTGACGGCCGTTCCGGGCAGGACGCGCTGCGGCGCGGCAGGGCGCGTGGCGGCCGCTCCGGGCGCGCGGGTATAGTGTCCTGCCACATGCCTAGCTTCCCGCGGGATGTCCATGAGCATCGAGGCCGTCGTCGCCTGCCACGACTGTGATGCGCTCCACAGGGTGCCCCCGTTGCCGGACCGCGCGGTAGCGCGGTGCCGGCGTTGCGGCGCGTCCCTGCGCTCCTTCCGGCGCGACAGCATCGAGGCCGTGCTGGCGCTCAGCCTTGCCGCGCTGGTGATGTTCGTGGTGGCGAACAGCTTTCCGTTCATGACCATCGAGCTCTCCGGCCAGCGGGTGCAGAGCTCCCTGGTGACTGGCGTGATGCAGCTGTGGCAGCAGGGGCACGCGGCGCTGGCGGCGCTGGTGCTGTTTACCACCATCCTCGCGCCGGGGCTCCAGGTGGGCCTGATGCTCTACGTCACCGCGCCGGTATTCGTCGGGCGCCTGCCATGGGGCGCGCAGACCGCCTTCCGGGCCGTGAAGATGCTGCGTCCATGGGGCATGGCGGAGGTGTTCCTGCTCGCCGTCGTCATCTCGGTGGTCAAGCTCGGCGACCTGGGGGAAGTGATTCCCGGCATCGCGCTATGGGGGCTCGCCGGGCTGGTGCTGCTGCTGGCGGCGGCCGCGGCCGTGCTCGAGCCGCGCCAGCTGTGGGCGCGGCTGGAGCCGGCGCGTTGAGCGTGTCGGGACAGCTCGCGGCCGTGCCGCGGCCGGCGATCCTCACCGCCAGGCGCGCGGGCCTGCTGAATTGTCATGTCTGCGGCCAGTTGAGCAGGGCGCCCGAGAACGCCCGCGCCGGGGCGCGGTGTCCGCGCTGCGCGACGCGGCTGCGGACGCGGCTGGCGGACAGCCTGGCGCGCACCTGGGCGCTGCTGCTCGGCGCAATCCTGTGCTATCTGCCCGCCAATATGCTGCCGATCATGACCGTCACCAGCCTCGGATCCGCACAGTCGGATACCATCATCAGCGGCGTGCGGCACCTGCTGGCGGATGGCATGTGGCTGCTGGCGCTGATCGTGTTCGTCGCGAGCATCTGCATCCCGGTGCTGAAGATCGCCGTGTTGTCGCTGCTGCTGGTGTCGGTGAGCGGGCGGTGGCGCTGGCGGCCAATCGATCGCAGCCGCTTGTACCGGATCGTCGACGTCGTGGGGCGCTGGTCGATGGTGGACGTGTTCGTCGTGAGCGTGCTGGTCGCGCTGGTCCGGATGGGCAACTTCGCCACCGTGCAGGCCGAGGCCGGCGCACTGTTCTTCGCGGCGGTGGTCGTGTTGACAATGTTTGCCGCGATGAGCTTCGACCCGCGGCTGATCTGGGATGCGGTGGAGGAACGGAATGACTGAGCCGGGGCCTGTGGAAGGCGTGCCCGAGGCGCTGCCGGAGGCGGAGGTGCAGCCGGGCCGGCGCCTGTCGGTGATCTGGGTGATCCCGATCGTTGCGGCGCTCGCGGCTGGCTGGCTCGGCTGGAAGACGCTCGCCGAGAAGGGGCCCCTGGTCACGATCGTGTTCGACAGCGCCGAGGGCCTCAAGGCCGGCCAGACACCGGTGAAGCACAAGGACGTGGATGTTGGCATGGTCGAGTCCATCGTCCTGTCGCCTGACCTGAAGCAGGTCATCGTGCAGGCGCGCATGGCGCGCGAGCTCGAGCCCTTCCTGGTGGAACAGACCCGCTTCTGGATTGTGCGCGCGCGTGTCAGCCCGGGCGGCGTCACCGGCCTCGGCACCTTGTTTTCAGGGGCCTATATCGCGGTGGATCCCTCCGACGAGGGCGGCCGGGCGAGGCGCTTCAAGGGTCTCGAGGCGCCCCCGGCGATTTTCGGCGACCAGCCGGGACGCCATTACCGGCTACGCGCGCCGAGTCTCGGGTCGTCGGATGCCGGTTCGCCGGTCTACTTTCGCGAGATCCGCGTCGGGGAAGTCATTGGCTACGAGCTGGCCGAAGACGGCACCTCCGTGGAAATCCATGTGTTCGTGCGCGAGCCCTACACCCGTTTTGTCCAGCTGAACACGCACTTCTGGAATATCGGTGGCCTGGACGTCAATCTCGGGGTCGACGGCCTGTCGGTCGAGACCGGCTCGCTGTTGAGCTTGCTGCTCGGCGGCATTGCGTTCGACACCCCGGCGAGCCTGCGCATCGGCGGCGCCGCGCCCGAGGGCGCCGAGTTTCCGCTGTTCGCGAGCCGCAGCGCGATCGAGGATGATGCCTTTGCGCAGAAAGACTACTTTCTCGCGTATTTCGAACAGTCGGTGCGGGGCCTCAGCCGCGGTGCCCCCGTGGAGCTGCTCGGCATCCGGGTCGGACGCGTGGCCGACATCAAGCTCGAGATGGATCCGGAAGCCTTGCGGTTCCGGGTGCCGGTGCTGCTGGAGATTCAGCCGGGCCGCATCGCCGGCCTGGAGCAGCTCCCGAAGGATCCGGCCGAGTATTTCGCGGGGCTCGTCGAGCGCGGCCTGCGCGCCCAGTTGCAGCCCGGCAGCCTGCTGACCGGCCAGCTGTATGTGAACCTCGACATGTTCCCGGACGCGCCCGCCGCCCAGCTCCGCCGCGAGGGCGATTACTTGCTGATGCCGACGCATCCCAGCCTGCTCGAGGAGGTCACCAGCGCCCTGGTGAGCATCGCGGCCCAGCTCGAGGCATTGCCGCTGGCGGAGATCGGCCAGAGCGTCAGCGAGGCCGCCGCCGGGATCAGCGAACTCGTCAACTCGGACGGGATGCGCGACTCCATCGATGCGCTCGCCGGCACCCTGCAGTCCGTCCAGGGGCTGGCCGAGGAGCTGCGCGGCGAACTCGCGCCGGCGCTGGCCGCGACGCTCGAGGACACCGGGCGGGTGCTGCAGAATGCCGAACTTCTCCTGAGTCCCGATGCCCCGGCAGTGCACGAGTTGCGCCGCGTGCTCCGCGAGCTGGCCGACGCCGCCCGCTCCCTGCGCGTAATGGCCGACTACCTCGAACAACATCCCGAAGCCCTGATTTACGGCAAGGAGCCCCAATGAGACTCGCTGCCTGTCTGCTGGTCGCCAGCTTCCTCGCCTCTGCGTGCTCGGTGCGCAGCCCGGCCGTGGAGTACTGGACGCTCGCCGCGCTGGCCCCGGCGCCGGCCGCCTGGGACGAGGCCGGGCCCGCGGTGGCCATTGGCCCGGTCGCGCTGCCGCGACACCTGGATCGGCCGCAGGTGCTGGTGCGACACGACTCGGCGCGGGTCGAGCCCGCCGGCCTGCACCGCTGGGCCGACCCGCTCGACGACGGCCTCGGCCGGGTGCTGGCCGCCAACCTCGGCCGCAGTCTCGGCTCGCAACGCGTCAGCGCCTACCCGGTCCAGCCGCCGTACGCGCTGGATTATCGGGTGCACCTCGATGTCGAGCGCTTCGACGGACGGCCCGGCGAGGCGCTGGTGCTGAGCGCGCGCTGGGTGATCACGGGGAGCGCCGGTGGCCAGGCGCTCGCGGTCGAGCGCAGCAACATCGAGGTTCCGGCCGGCGAGAGCTTCGCCTCGTTCATCGGCGCACATTCGCTCGCCGCGGCGGAACTCGCGGCGCAGATGGATGCCAGGCTCAGGAGGTTGTCCGGGGACTAGGGCCCCGCGAGGGCCGGTGGTCGGGGTGAGAGGATTCGAACCTCCGACCTTCTGCTCCCGAAGCAGACGCGCTACCAGGCTGCGCTACACCCCGTACTCGGTCCGGTGACCGTCAGACCTAGGCCGTCCGGTCGACGGCGATGCGCGCCAGGGAGGCGAGGGCATCCCTGAACGCCGACTCGGGCAGCGCCGCCAGTGAGTCCACCGCGGCGTCGGCCTGCTCGCGCGCAAGCCGCGCAGTGTAGTGGAGCGCCCCAGTCGATTCAATAGTGCTTCGGATCGTCTCGAGTTCATCGAGGCCGCCCTGCTCGATCGCCCGCCTGATGACCTCGCGCTGGCCCGCCGAGCCCTCGCGCATCGCGTGGATCAGCGGCAGAGTCGGCTTGCCTTCGGCCAGGTCGTCGCCCATGTTCTTGCCCATTTCCTCCGCCGCGCCGGTGTAATCCAGCGCGTCGTCGATGAGCTGGAAGGCGATCCCCAGGCGCATGCCGTAGTCCGCCAGCGCCGCTTCGGTGGCCTCGTCTGCGCCCGCGAGAATCGCCGCGACCCGGGCGCCGGCCTCGAACAGCTTCGCGGTCTTGCTGCGGATGACGTCGAAGTAGCGAATCTCGTTCGTGTCCGGGTCGTTGCAGTTCATGAGCTGCAGGACTTCGCCCTCGGCGATGACGTTGGTCGCGTCGGCCAGGACTGCCATGACGCGCATCTCGCCGATGCGCACCATCATCTGGAAGGCGCGCGAATACAGGAAATCGCCGACCAGCACGCTGGCCTCGTTGCCGAACACGGCGTTGGCGGTGTCCCGCCCGCGCCGCAGGTCGGAGCCATCGACGACATCGTCGTGCAACAGGGTCGCCGTGTGAATGAATTCGACGATGGCCGCCGCCTCGACGTGGCTGCTGCCGTCGTAACCCGAGGCGCGCGCCGCCAGCACCACCAGCAGCGGCCGAAGACGCTTGCCGCCGCCGGCCACGATGTAGCGCGCTACCTGGTTGACCAGGGCGACCTCGCTGTCGAGGCTCCGGACGATGCAGTGGTCCAGGCGCGCAAGATCGTCCGCGACCAGCTCGCGCACCTCGGCGAGTGACAGCAGGGCGTTCAGTCCGGCGGTTTCTTCAGCGGGCAGTGATGGCGGCATCGGGGCTCAGGGCAGTGCAGGGGCGCCATGCGCCCGGGGGCCGGTATTATCCCGGATTCTGGCGGGGGTCGCAGCCCCGCCAGGCCCGCACCGGGCTGTTTGACCCGGCGGGGCGAAGTCCATAGAATACTCGGCTTTCTCCGGGCCAGTCCGGCTCGGACGCTTGTTTCTGGGAGCATCCATGTACGCGGTGATCGCCACAGGCGGTAAACAGTATAGGGTCAGCGAGGGCGCGGTCCTGCGGATCGAGAAGCTCGACGCCGAGGAAGGCGCGAACATCGAGTTCGATCGGGTCCTGCTGGTCGGGGACGGTGACGCGGTCAGCGTCGGCAAGCCGTTCCTCGAGGGCGGCAAGGTGCAGGCCGTCGTCATGTCGCAAGGCAAGGGCCGCAAGGTGGAGATCATCAAGTTCCGCCGGCGCCAGAATTACCGGCGGACCAAGGGTCATCGCCAGAATTTCACCCAGGTCAAGATCACCGGTATCGTCGCCGGCTGAGGCGCGAGCGGTACCGCGGAGGTAACGGGAAATGGCACACAAGAAAGCAGGCGGCAGCACGCGCAACGGCCGCGATTCCGAGTCCAAGCGGCTTGGCGTGAAGAAGTACGGCGGCGAGCAGGTGCTGGCCGGCAATATCCTCATTCGCCAGCGCGGCACCAAGTTCCACCCCGGCGTGAACGTCGGCTGCGGCCGGGACCACACCTTGTTTGCCAAGACGGACGGCCGGGTCGAGTTCGAGACCAAGGGTCCGCGCAACCGGAAGTTCGTCAGTATCGTCACGGACTGAGCCTGTCGGCTGGCGGTATCCTCGAAGGCCCCGGCATGGTCCGGGGTCTTCGCGTTTACGGCGCCATGATTGGCGCTGGGCTGCGTGGATGAGCTGGATGCGCGAGGGACAGGAAGATGAAATTCGTTGACGAGGCCAGCATTACGGTCCAAGCGGGAGCAGGCGGCAACGGCTGCATCAGTTTCCGGCGCGAGAAGTTCATTCCCTTCGGCGGGCCTGACGGCGGCGATGGCGGCGACGGCGGCAGCGTCTGGCTGGTGGCCGATCCCGGACTCAATACCCTCGCGGATTTCCGCCGCAAGCGCCGTTTCCAGGCCGATAACGGGGCCCCGGGACAGGGGAGCAACTGTTACGGCCGCGCCGGACAGCCGATCGAGATCGCCGTGCCCGTCGGCACCGTGGTGCACGAGCTGAACACGGGCGAGGTGCTCGGGGACCTGGTCGAGCCCGGCCAGAAACTGCGGGTCGCGCAGGGCGGGATCGGCGGCAAGGGCAACGTCCACTTCAAGAGCAGCGTCAACCGGGCGCCCCGCAAGGCCACGCCAGGCACGCCGGGCGAGTATCGCCACCTGCACCTGGAGTTGCGCCTGCTGGCTGACGTCGGGCTGCTTGGCCTGCCGAATGCCGGCAAGTCCACGCTGCTGCGCGCCGTCACGGCCGCCAAGCCCAAGGTGGGCGACTATCCCTTCACGACCCTGCATCCCAATCTCGGCGTGGTCGAGCTGGCCGAGGGCAAGACCTTCGTGATGGCAGACATCCCTGGCCTGATCGAGGGCGCGGCCGAGGGGCACGGGCTGGGGACGCGCTTCCTGCGCCACCTGCAGCGCACGCGCCTGCTGCTGCACCTCGTCGACGCCGCGCCGCACGAGGGTGAGCCGTCGCCGCAGCAGGGCGCGCGCGACATCATTCATGAGCTCGAGGCCTACAGCGACGAACTGGTGGCCTGGCCGCGCTGGCTGGTCATCAACAAGATCGACAAGCTGGCCAGTGGGGACGCCGCCGAGCTCGCCGGGCGCGTCGCCGCGGCCATCGATCACGAGGGTCCGGTATTCTGCGTCTCGGCCATGACCGGCGAGGGCACCGGCGAGCTGGTGCGAGCCGTCGGGGCCTTCCTCGAGACCCAGGCGGAGGCACGCCGGGCGGCCGCCGCAGGCCAGGACGCGTCGCCCCCGCAGCAAGAGCAATAGCCCGGGGCGCGGGCAAGAAAAAGCCGGCGCATGCGCCGGCTTTGTCGTTCACGCGCCAGCGCGGCCGGGAGCTTAGCCCTGCAGACCCCGAATGCGCGCGTTGAGGCGGCTCTTGTGGCGGGCAGCCTTGTTCTTGTGGACGATGCCCTTGGTGACCATCGAGTCGAGCACGGGCACGGCGGCCTTGTAGCTCGCTTCAGCGGCCGCGCGGTCGCCGGACTCGATCGCCGCGGTGACCTTCTTCAGGTAGGTGCGCATCTTCGAGCGCATCGCCATGTTGTGGGCCCGGTTCTTGACGCTCTGACGAGCGCGCTTCTGGGCCGACTTGATGTTCGCCAAGGTTCCGACTCCCATTGAATCGTCAGGTGGCGCAAGGGCGACAGGCCGCTGCGCGAAGCCGCATATCGTCGTTGACAGCCCCCTGCTTGTCAACCCGTCAGGGGCGCGCGAGCCGCTCCAGCCACCGCTCGAGGGCCTCCACGTGCCCGGCTTCTTCCTCGGCAAATTCCTGCGCCAGCTCCTGGACCTCGTCCGAGCGCGTCTGGCCGGCCACGGCAGAGTAGAAGTCGCAGGCGCTGCGCTCGGTGTCGAGCGCCATCTCGAGGGCACCCCGCACCGTCAGGCGCTGGACGTCGCCCGGCCTGGGCGCCTCCGGGCTGCGCCCGTCCGGCCAGCGGTATTCCTCCGGCTTGAGCTCGAGCACGCCGCCGGCCTCCCTGGCGGCACGCTCCTGCGCCTCGGCCAGGTGCTGCCGGCAGTAGCCGGCGAACTGGTGAAACAGCGCCGCGACGCTGACGTTGGCTCGCTCCTGCATCTGCAGCGCGAGGCGCTCGTAGGTCTCGGCGGCATCGGCCTCGAGCCTGACCGCATGCGCAAGGAACAGCGCGACGTCGTCGATCACGGCCTAGCCCGCCGCCATGCCGGGGAAGAAGCGCGGCATCAACTCGAGCGCTGCGAGGAGCAGGCCGAGGAACACCACGAAAAACAGGATGGTCCGCCAGTAACCCAGCTGCACGCCCGCCATGGCCTCCGCCTTCGTGACCAGGAAGTGCGACACGAGGTAGATCACGACGACCACCAGGCCGAGCAGCAGGATCTGGAGCATGTACCTTCCCTCCTTGGTGCGCCGTCAGGCCGCCCGCAGGCGGAACATCGGCAGACTGCGCCTGAGTGTACCGCTGACAGCGATGATGTAGATCACCCCGCCGCTGATGGCGATCAGCCCGCCGATGCCCATGACGGACATGCCGAGGATCTGCGCAAGGCTCTCCAGGCCCTGCTCCGCGCCGGCGGTCTTGCGCTGCACGCCGTGTCCGCCGGAAAAGGCCAGTCCGCCCACGTGCATCAGCTGGCCGATCCCGTACACGCGCGGCATCAGCAGCACCAGCTTCGGGCTCGGCGCCGCGAAGCCGAAGCGCGGCAGCAGGTACAGGCTGAGGGACATGAAGGCCAGCGTCACGGCGACGATGCAGCCGTGGTAGTGGGCCGGCACCATGGTGTTGCTGGCGTCGATCAGGAAGCCGAGCGCCCCGCCGACGCCGAACAGCAGGATGGAGAACCACAAGGATGACCGCAGGCCGCGCTCCAGCGTCGAGCTGGCCCGCGGACTGTTGCGCCAGCCGTGCAGCAGGGCGAGCGCGATCGGCCCGGCGGCGACGCCGCCCCCCGCCGCCATCAGCCAGATGAAGAAGGTGCGGTGGTCGGGTCCCGCGACGTCGTAGACCAGGTAGCCCCAGATACCGAGGAACGCCGGCAGGATGCCGACCAGCAGGAGCATCGTCACCAGCCGCGTGGTCAGCGGCATGCGCACGCCGCTGGCGGCGGCGAGCCACAGCCAGCTCACCAGGACGAGCTGGACCCATGCGAACTGCAGGATGTGCCCGCTGCCCCAGAACAGGGCCTCGAAGAACTGCGGTCCGCTGAGGTAGTCCGGCAGGCTCAGCAGCGACCAGACCAGGGCGCCCGCGGAGAGCAGGACCGCGATGGCCGAAGTGTGGCTGCCGAAACGCAGCACGCCGCCGGGTGCGAGTCGCGCGCCGGCGGGCAGGGGGTAGGCGAGGGCGCGCGCCGCCATCAGCGTCACGCCGAGCGCGAACAGGGCCAGTCCCGCAAGGAAGGGCGCGTTGTCGAGCACTGGCACGTAATTGCTCATGATCGCCGCGCCGCCCTGGAAGGGCGCCACGGCCATGAAGGCCGCGCCGGCGGTCGCGATCGCGAAGGCGGTCCAGCCGAGCACGGGTGCGCGCGCGTCGGTCGCGAGGCTCCAGATCATTGCCCCGCAGGCCGCGAACCAGACGAGCACGGAGAAATCCACGTGCGCGACGATCGCGAGGTGGAAGAAACCCTGCAGCGGAAACAGCGCCTCGAGCCCGGGCGTGCGGGACAGCACGATCAGGATCACGTACAGGCCGGAGATCACCAGCCCTGCGATGCCGAGCATCAGCCAGGCGGCGGCAAGCCGGCGGCGGAAATCGCCTGGAACCTCGATCCGGTAACCCGTGGAGCTCATCGTCAATCCTCCTGCGGCGTCGCGGCGGGCCTGCGGCCGGGAATCAGCCGGGGGTCGCCGTCGCCGACGTTGAGCAGCACGGACTCGCCGGCCGCGAGGCTCAGCTGGAAGTGCTGCACTTGGTCAAAGCCCTCGTCGCGAGGGGTGTCACGCAACCTGAGTTCGAGCGCGTAGTCGCCCGCCGGCAGGCCCCAGTGCGCCTGCAGGTAGGCGCGCCCGCCACGCGCGAGGCCGACGGGGCGCACCGCGGTGTCGAGCAGCGGCGCATCGTCCACCAGCAGCTGCACCACCGCATGGGCGCGGGCTCGCGGGCATTGCTCGGCCACCCGCATGTTGGGCGGCAGCGCGCGCAGCTGCTCCTGGGTCAGTTGGACGCAGGGCTCAAGCCGCTCGGTGAGGTGCGCCATGCTGAGCTTGAGCTCCCCGTGTCCCGCGGCCAGCGGGGAGTAGACCGGCCACTGGGCGAACACGCCGGTCACCGTCGCGAACAGCGTCCAGGCGGCGGCCTGCCCCGCGAGCTGCATGGGGCGCGGCAGCTTCATGGGCGCTGCTCCCGGGCCGCGGTCGGCAGCGCCTCCAGGCGTTGCCTGAAGCTCGCAATCGCTGCCTTGAGGCCGTGCGCATCGACCGGTTTGTGCCAGCTCAGCAGCAGGCGCTCGCGCGGCACGCGGCTGCGCAGCTTCGGCATGCGATCCCGCGCGACGCGGTCCATCACCCAGCGGTCGCCATGGCGGAAGTGGCAGTCGCCGGCATCGCAGCCGGTCACGACCACGCCGTCCACGCCGCCCACCCGCAACAGGTAATCGATGCCCGCGGGCGGCAGCATCCCGGCGCATGGCAGGCTTAGCGCGGCGACGCCGGGTTCCTCGACCGCGGCGACCGGCACGCTGTAGTCGCAGCCGACCAGCACGATGCGCGCGCGGGGCCCCGGGCTCCGGGCGACCGCCGCCTCGAGGCGCCGCTTGAGGTCGTCCATCGTGAAGTAGGGCAGCTCGATGCCCGACAGGAGCGGCGCCTGCTTGCGGAACGGGGAGGACGACGGGCAGGAGCCCGTGCAGATGCCGCAACTCACGCACAGCGCGGGGTCCACCCTGGCCTCGAGGGCGAAGTTCCGTTCATCTGTGCGCGGCACCATGTCGATCGCACCGTAGGGGCAGTCCTCCGCGCAGAACTCGCAGCCCGTGCAATCCGACAGGTGCACGATCGCGGCCGGGGGGTGTTTCAGCGGCGGCAGCCAGGGCAGCGCGCACAGCAGGATCGAGATGCCCCACAGGCCGGCCCAGAGCGCGCCCTCCGAGCTCGCGTCGAGCATTGGGTAGATCGCCAGGTAGAACCAGTCGATCCGCATCTCCATCGGCACGATGCCGAGATCGGCGGGCGGATGGCTGACGGCGGGCACGGCGAGCGACAGCGCCAGCAGCGCAATGAGGCTGCCGGCCATCAGCGTGCGCGGCGGATTGATGCGCGGCAGGCGCACCCTGAGGAGGTGGAACCACAGGCCGAGCACGAGGCCGATCGGCAGGCCGACCAGGTGGATGAACGCCATGAGCGTGAAAAAGCGCTCGTTCACCGTCTCGTTGGTGAGGAAGTTCCTGACCATCGGGTCGGAGAAGACCGGCAGCCAGTCGAGCAGCCGCGCGGTGGAGACGGCCACGTACTGCGCGAGCTCGTCCCAGACCATCCAGTAGCCGGTGATGCCGAAGATGAACACCAGCCAGAGCAGCGGCACGCCGGTGAACCAGGAATACCAGCGCACCCCGCGGTAGCGGCCGCGCAGGAACTCGCGGCTCATGTGCAGGAGCATCGTGATGATCGCGGCATCGGATGCGTAGCGATGCAGGCTGCGCATCACGCCGCCCGCGTACCACTGCTCGTGCGTGATCCTCTCCAGCGAGAGCCATGCGCCGCTCAGGCTGGTGTCGTAGAACAGGAACAGGTAGATGCCGCTGACGAGGATGATCCAGAAGAAATAGATCGTCAGCGCGCCCAGGTGATGGAAGGGATTGCACTCCGCTGCAAACCACCTGGAAAACGGCCGCTCGAAGCGGGCGAGGAGTCGCAGCATGGCGTTGGAGCCATGATGGCCGCGCGCGCTCATGCCGGCCGGCCCCGCCGCGACCTGCGCAGCTCGAGCAGCAGCCAGAGGATCGACGAGCCGAGCACCAGCACGCCGATGAAGATGCCGGCGAACAGCGAGTAATCGAAGATGTAGCGGTCGCCCTGCGCATCGTAGACGGTGCAGAACAGCCGCACGCGGTCGCCGATTTGCCCGAGCAGGCCGGTTTCGGACACCGGGCGGTTGAACACGAGATCCTTCAGCGGCTCGACCAGCTGCGGGGTCGGGAAGATCTCGCCATAGACCTGGCGCCAGACGCGTCCATCCCGATCGAGAATGGTGACCTGGACCGTGTGGTCGTAGCCGCGCGGGGAAGGCTGGTAGAGGAAGCCGACCCTGTCCATCAGCGCAGCGATGGTCTGCTTGTCCGGGCTGCTGAGGAAGTGCCAGTCCGGATCCCTGATGCCGTAGCGCCGCGCATAGCCCGCCATCTGCTCGGGGGTGTCGACCGGCTGGTCGAAGCCCACGGTCAGCACCGTGAAGCTGTCCTGTCCAAGCGCATTGCGGGCCAGTTGCACGACGCGGTCCAGCTGCCGCGTCGCGACCTGGCAGGAATGGACGCAGGCCGTGAAGATGATGCTCAGGAGCACCGGCTGGCCGCGGAACTCGTCCAGGCTGCGGCGCTTGCCATGCTGATCGAAGAACTCCAGCGCGCCGACGTCGTTACCCAGCGCCGCCTGGCTGACCTCGATGGCGCGGCGCTCGATATCCGCCGCGGCCGCGTGCCACGGCAGTATCGTTGCGAGCGCGAGCAGCAGCGCCGGCAGGGTGCACCGCCAGCGGGAACTCGCTGGGCTGGCGGTGCACCGGTTCATACCACGCCGTGGGCGATGAACAGGCCTGCGAACAACAGCCCGAGCTGGATCAGCGAAGCGAAGAACGCCGTCATCGCGACGGGCGGGACCGGCTGCCGCACGAGCCGCCGGTGCGTGTGGACCAGCCAGGCGCCGCCGAGCAGGGCGCCGCCCCAGACGAAGGCGCTGCCCAGCATGAAGGCCAGGACGAGCGCGCTGCCCGCGAGCAGCACGGCGTTGATCAGCGCCCAGCGGCTGGCCACTTGGACACCGCGCACCACCGGCAGCATCGGCACCCCCGCGCGCCGGTAGTCCTCCACCAGCGCGATGGACAGGCTCCAGAAGTGCGAGGGCGTCCACAGGAACAACACCACGGCAAGGACCAGCGCCGTCGGCGCCAGCGCGCCGTCGAACGCGGCTGCGCCGGCCAGCACTGCCCAGCTGCCGGACAGTCCGCCGATGACGATGTTCCAGTGCGTGCGCCGCTTCAGCCAGAGCGTGTACACCAGCGAGTAGGTGAGGGCGCCGGCAAGCACGAACAGCCCGCTGGCCCAGCCGAAGCGCCAGGCTGCGAGGCCAGAGCCGACGAACATCATCAGCACGAACAGCGCGGGCCACATGACGGACGCCTCGAGCCGGCCGGAGACGAACGGGCGCGACCGCGTGCGGCGCATGCGCGCGTCGATGTCGCGCTCGAAGTAGTGGTTGCAGCCCGCCGCTCCCGAGGACGCCAGCAGCACGGCGAAGCCGAGCAGGAGCGTCTCGCCGCCGGCCGGCCAGTCCCCCTGGGCCAGGATCGCGCCCGCCAGCGCGGAGAGCACGATCGCGAAGCCGATGCGCAGCTTGAACAGGCTGGCGCACAGCTTTAGCAGCCCGGCGCGGGGTGCCGCGGCCGGCAGCGCTACTGCGCCCTGCCCCGCATGGGGCAGGGACTCCCGCCGGGCGCTCAACTCAGCCTCCAGACCGTGGCCAGGTAGCCGTAGTTGATGAAGTAGTACACCACGAAGATCACCATCAGCAGCATCGCGAGAATGAAGGTCCCCGGCGCCGCGAAGCCCTTGACGCCGATCGAGCCGTGGCTCCCGATGGCGTCCGCCACCGCCCTTGGCAGCGGCGTGGGACGCTTCGTGCCGTACTCGGAGACACCAGCCTTCTTCTTGCCGAACAGGATGGTGCCGACGATGATCACGCCGAACAGCGCGCCGCCGAGGACGGCAATCACCGCGCTGATGCCGTTCAGCGCCATCAAGGTGTAGGCGGCGCCGGGATAGGCCCACTCGAAGGCCGAGCCCGTGAACGCCATGTCCCAGTGTCGGCGTGACACACCGAGCGTCCCCGCGCCCATCATGAAGAACGCCTGGAGGGCGGTGCCGATGCCGAACAGGTAGGGCTGCCAACGGGCCAGCTTGGGCAGGAACAGCTCTCGCCTGAACAGCACGGGCACCAGCCAGAACGACAGCGCCATGAACGCGAGGGTCGTGCCGAGCGCGACCGTGCCGTGGAAGTGGCCCGGGACATAGATGGTGTTGTGGATCAGGAAGTTGATCTGTTCCGCGCCCATCACGACGCCCGAGATGCCGCCGATGAAGCCGAAGCCGACCAGCGACAGGAACATCCCGGAGAACACCGGGTTGCCCCACGGCGCCTTGCGCAGCCACTCGAACAGGCCCTTGTTCAGGCCTTTCTGGCGCTGCGCGACCTCGATTGAGCCCGGCACCGTGAGGCCGTGCACCAGCGAGGCCAGCACGGCCAGGTACATCGCGTAGCTCGTGTTGAAGATCTTCCACTCCGTGCCGACGCCCGGGTCCACCAGCAGGTGATGCGCCGAGGCGATCGAGATGAACAGGATGTAGAGGAAGAACGCCCCGCGGCTGACTTTCTCCGACATCGGCTTGGCGCCGAACACGATCGCCGCGATCGCGTACCAGACGGAGACGTGCGCGGCGACGTTGATCTGCTGCGAGGAATGGCCCATGCCCCACCACACCAGCCGGTACATCAGCGGATCGATGTGGCTGATGTAGCCGACCGACCAGAGGAAGGTCGGGATCAGGATGATCGCGCCGCAGGCGATGGTGAAAATCGCGATGATCGCCGCGGTCAGCGCGCCGAAGGTCACCAGCGGAACCGAGCCCTCGTAGGTGCGTTCCGCGCGTGCGATGACCAGCGTGCCGAGGAAGATGAAGCAGCCGATCAGCGCGCCCACGGCGAACAGGATGAGCCCGAGGTAGAAGTGCGGCGCGGCCGGCATCGGCACGTACGAGGTCATCATGACGCTGGAGCCGCCCTGCAGGATCGAGACCGCGGTCACCGCGGCGCCGATCACCATCAGCGCGAACGCCAGCCAGCCGATGCGCGGCGTCGCCAGCCTCGAGCGCAGCAGGACCGCCGCGCAGAAGTACAGCAGCCCGATCTCGAAGAAGATGACCCAGACCAGCAGCGTGACGATGCCGTGCCCCGTCAGCACCTGGTAGAACATCTGCGCGTCGAGGATCTGCACCGCCGGCCAGCGCGTGAGGGCGACGAACAGCCCCAGCAGCCCGCCGACCATGAGGAACACGACCGCGGCGACGGCATTGGCCTTGATCAGGTTTTCCGCGGATTTATGGAATACCAGACCCGATTCCGGGCAGGTACGGTAGAGTGGCTTCATTGTTCTCTCCTCCCCGATTCAGGTCAGTCGACGACGTACAGCTTGCCGAGCATCGCGTGGTGCAAGACCCCGCAGTACTCGTTGCAGATGAGCGCGTACTCGCCGGACGCGGTGGGCGTGATCGTCAGCACCATGTCGTAGCCCGGCAGCACCTGCACGTTGATGTTGATGGGCTGGATGGACAGCCCGTGCTGCCAGTCGGCGGAAGAGATGTGCAGCCGGTAGGTCTCGTCCTTTTTCAGCTCGAGGACCGGGTACCACTCCCACAGCCGGGCGAGCAGGTAGATGTCGCTGCCCGCCGGTGGCGCGACCACCGGGACCTGGCGATCGGTCTCGTACCGCACCGTGTAGGCGTCAACCATTTCGGCGACTTTCTCGACGTATTTCTGGGGGAGTACCCGGTAGGCCTCGCCCTTGTAGTTCTGCTGCCCGAAGACATGCCAGTAGGGCATCATGAAGAACATGATCAGGCACCACACGAGAGCAATGATGATCCAAGTGCCCTCGAGACGGTCTAGCGGCTGTTTCCACCAGATTCTCTCGGCAGGGGGTTCGATGGCGCTCATTCTCAGTCCCTCCGGCTAGGGTGCGAGCGGGATGGTGATGATCTCCATCACACCCCAGATGATGTAGAACACGGTCGGCACCGTGATGCCGAGAAACAGCAGCAGGAACGGGTTGTCCAGCACGCGCTGCATCACGGGAATCTGCTCGTCTTGCCGAAAGTCCTCGTCGTCGCTTTCGCGCACTGTATTTTCTTCTTTCATGGCCTCCCTCTCCTCGCGCCGCACAAATAGTGGTATATAATCTATATCATTCCGATGAAGCGGAAATTATCATTCCCGACAAACGAGTTTCTTGATCTATGTCAATTTCTCGCCCCAGTTTGCAGCACGTGCCCGGAAGCCGATCAGGCGGGGTGATGCTGCGTAGCGGCAGGGCGCACAACACGGCGGAGGCCAGATGAACAGCTGCAACATAAGAAGGCTGGTGACGGGTTCCTCGGCGGTGCTGACGGTAGCGCTGCTCGCGGTGCTGCAGTCCGGCTGCGGCCGGCAGGCGCAGGAGGGTCCGGCCTGGGACTTTGCCAGGCTCGATGCGAGCGGGGCGCTGCTCGCGGACGAGGACCCAGGCGAGCATCACTGCGTCCTGGATCGGCGCACGGGGCTGCACTGGGAGGTGAAACAGGCTGCGGCCGGGCTCCACCACCAGGCCGACCTGTTCAGCTGGCACAGCACCGACGCGGCGGAGCACGGCGGAGAACCGGGGCTCGCCGATGGCGGCACTTGCGGGCTGGCGCATTGCGACACCGAGGCGTTCGTGGCCGCCGTGAACGAGGCCGGGCTGTGCGGTCTGAACGACTGGCGCATGCCGAGCCGCGACGAGGCGCTGACGCTGCTCGACAGCACGCGGATCGGCACGGGGGCCACGCTGGACCCGGTCTATTTTCCGGGCGCGGTGGAGGCGGAATACTGGACCGGAACGACGTTCCGCCTGTATCCGCAAGGCGCATGGGCAATTGATACAATCTACGCCCAGGATCGCGTCGACTGGAAGAGCAACCTTAAACACGCGCGACTGGTCAGTGGCTCCAAGAGCGCTGTCCGGCCGAAAGGGAGAGGGAGATGAACGCCACGCAAACAGGTTCCGAGCGTCAGGTCGCCGTCTGGCTGCTGGTCTGCTGTGCCATCCTGTTTTCGCTCATCGTGCTCGGGGGCGTGACGCGCCTGACGGGCTCGGGCCTGTCGATCACCGACTGGCGCCCGGTCACGGGGGTGCTGCCGCCGTTCACAGAGCAGGCCTGGCAGCAGGAGTTCGACCTGTACCGCGCGAGCCCGGAGTACCGGGTGGTGAACCGTGGCATGTCCATGTCCGAGTTCAAGGTGATCTACGGCTACGAGTACGCCCACCGGTTGCTGGCGCGCTTGCTCGGGCTCGCGTTCGCAATCCCGCTCGCGTGGTTCTGGTTCCGCGGCAAGATTCCGCCGCGGCTGCGCTGGCCGCTGGTTGGCCTGCTTGGCCTGGGGATGCTGCAGGGCTACATGGGCTGGTTCATGGTCGCGAGCGGGCTGGTGGATATCCCGCGGGTGAGTCCCTATCGTCTCGCGGCGCATCTCAGCCTGGCGCTGATCATCTACGCGGTGATGTTCTGGCTGGCGCTGGGCTTGCTGCGGCCACGGGCCGAGCGCGCGCCGGTGCACCTCCGGCGGGGATTGCAACCGTTGCTGGTGGTCGTGGCCGTCACCATCGTGTCAGGCGCGTTCGTGGCGGGCCTCAAGGCCGGGTTCGTGTACAACACCTTCCCGCTGATGGCCGGCCAATGGGTGCCGGACGGCCTGCTGCACCTGGAGCCGGCCTGGCGCAACCTGTTTGAGAACCCGGCCACGGTGCAGTTCACTCACCGCCTGCTCGGCCTGGGCACGCTGGCGCTCGTGCTGTTCCTCTGGGTGCGTGCGCTGCGCCTGCCGCTGTCGGCCGCCCAGCGCTATGCGTTCCACGGCCTGGGCGCGGCGGTGATCCTGCAGGCCACGCTCGGGATCAAGACCCTGCTGATGTTCGTGCCGGTCAGCGTCGGCGCGGCGCACCAGGGGGGCGCCGTGGTGCTGCTCAGCATGGCGCTGCTCGCGCTGCATGAGTCCGGTCGCGCCCCGCACGCGGTCGACGCGGCGCTACCGGTCGGGGCACGCGTCTCCTGAAGAGCCCGGCAGCGAAGGAGGGCGGCTAGAGGCCGAGGTGGCGGCGCAGCGCGCGGAACAGGTCGAGCATCTGCGCGGGCCGCTGCGGCGGCGGAAAGGCGCCGAGCACCCGGCCCTGCGGGTCCACGATCATGATCGAGCTCGTGTGGTCGATGGAGCGGCGACCGTGGTCGTCGACCCACTCGTAGTACTTGATGGCCAGCGGCCCCGCCAGTGCGGCGAGCGCTTCCGGCGAGCCGCTCAGGCCGACGAACTCCGGATCGAAGAACTCGAGGTAGGCGGCGATCTGCGGCGGCTGGTCGTATTCCGGATCGACCGAGACGAACACCACCTGGTGCGCCAGCCCCGGGTGGGTCGCGGCCAGCGCCTTGCGGTAGTCACGCAGGATCTGCATAGCGGTGGGGCACACGTCCGGGCACTGCAGGTAGCCGAAGAACAGGAACGTCCAGCGGCCCTGCAGTTGTGCCGGCCCGAAGGGGCGTTCGTGCTGGTCAAGCAGCTGGAAGTCGCCGATCGGCAGGGGCTCAGGCCAGAGAATGGCGCGCAGCTCTAGCGGCGCATTCGCCCAGCCTGGGTCGGTCACGGGGGTATGGCGCGCCACGAAAGTGGCGCCGAGCACGACCGCGCCCAGGACCGCGAGGAGAATCGGGCCGGCGGGCAGCCGCCGGCCCGAACCCAGAACTGGACCCCCGGGCTTACTTGGCGAGGCTGCGGATGTAGGCGACGACATTCTCGAGATCCTCGCCCTTCAGCGTATGCCCCCAGGGCGTCATCATCGGCGACAGGCCGACGGCCGCGCCGCCCTCGGTGATCACCTTCTTAATGTGATCGTCTCCCACCGAGGCCTGCCATTCGGCGTCGCCCAGCGGACGCGGCTTGGGGCGCAGCGCCGCGGAGGCCGGGCCGTCGCCCGCGCCGGCGGCGCCATGGCAGGTCGCGCAGAATTGCTGGAACTTGACTTTGCCTGCATCGGCGTCGCCGGCATGGGCCTGGGCGGTGAACATACAAAGGGCGGCCATGCTGGCCATCAGGGTGAGTTTACGCATGCCTGGACTCCTGGAATTCGAGGGAGGTCAATAAATGCAAACGATATACATCTTTGATGGATAGTCAACCTTCCACCGCGGCGCTACCGTACACATTGCTGGTTTCGGCCCAGGGCTATTGCCCGATTCATTGTACTAGCGTATTAATACGCTATTGCAAACACCCGGCAGGCCGGTCACGAGTCCGATTATGAAGAATCGCGCCATTCCGTCCAAGCTTGACGAGAAGCGGGCCGAGGCCGCGCTTTACCGCGCGGCCCTCGCGTTGCGGGATGAGGACGAGGCCGAGCGATTTTTCCGCGACCTGTGCACGCCGGCGGAGCTGCAAGCGCTGGTTGACCGCTGGCGCGTGGTCGGCCTGTTGAGGCAGGGTCTGCCCTACCGGCAGATCAACGAGCAGACGGGGATCAGCGTCACGACGATCGGGCGGGTTGCCCGGTTCCTGGCCGACGGGCACGGGGGTTACCTCGCCGTCGCCGAGCGACTGGATGGAGACGGCAAATGACGGTTCACGCAGAGCAGCGGATCAAGGTCGCTGTGCAGAAATCCGGGCGGCTGACGGATAACTCCCTCCACCTGATGGAAACCTGCGGGCTGATCTACAGCCGCGGCCGGGACCAGCTGATCTGCTTCGGCGAGAACATGCCGGTGGACGTGCTGCTGGTGCGCGACGACGACATCCCGGAGCTGGTCGCCGAGGGCATCTGCGACCTGGGCATCGTCGGCATGAACGTGTTCCGCGAGAAAGTCGGCGATGGCATGGACGTGCGCCCCGAGCTGGAGCTTGATTTCGGCCGCTGCCGCCTGTCCATCGCGGTACCGCGCGGTTTCGCTTACGACTCCCCGCGCAGCCTCGAGGGGCTGAAGATCGCGACGAGTTATCCGCGCATCCTCGCCGCCTGGCTGCAGGCACAGGGCGTCGCCGCCACTGTCGTGACCCTGTCGGGCGCGGTGGAGATCGCGCCTCGGCTGGGCCGCGCGGACGTGATCTGCGACCTGGTCTCCACCGGCTCCACGCTGCTGGCGAACGACCTGGAGGAGGCCGAAGTCGTGTTCGAGAGCATGGCCGCACTCATCTCGCGCAACGGCGGCCCGGCCGAGGGCTGGCCCCAGCGGCTCGTGAGCCGGATGCGCGGCGTGCTGAGCGTGCGCGAGAGCAAGTACATCATGCTGCATGCGCCACGCTCGGCCTTGCCGGAAATACGCCGCCTGTTGCCGGGCAGCGAGGCACCCACGGTGATGCCACTCGAGGGCAGGGACGACAAGGTCGCGGTGCACGCGGTCTGCCGCGAGAACGTGTTCTGGGAAACCCTCGAGGGGCTGAAGGCCGCCGGCGCGAGCTCGATGCTGGTCCTGCCCGTGGAGAAGATGCTTGCCTGAGCAAACTGCATTGTTGAGCCGTTTTCGCTGGGCCGAGCTTGACGAGGCCGGCCGCCGCGCCGCGCTCGCGCGCCCGGAAGCCGCCCGGCGCGACACGCTGTCCGCAGAGGTCGCGCGGATCATCGCCGAGGTGCGCCGCGACGGCGATGCCGCGCTGCTGCGCTTCGCCGAGCGCTTCGACCACGTGAAGCTCGCCGCGCTGCGCGTACCCACGGCCGAGTTCGACGCCGCCGAGGCCGCGCTGACCGAGGAGCAGCGCGCCGCGCTGCGCGTCGCGATCGACAACGTGCGCGCTTTCCACGCCGCGCAGCTGGCGGCGCCGATCGAGGTGGAGACCATGCCCGGTGTGGTCTGCCGGCGCATCACGCGCCCGATTCGCGCCGTCGGGCTGTACGTGCCAGCCGGCACGGCGCCGCTCCCGTCCACCGTCATCATGCTCGCGGTGCCTGCCGCGCTCGCCGGCTGTCCGCGGCGCGTCCTGTGCACGCCGCCGCAGCAGGATGGTCGCGCCGATCCTGCCGTGCTGACTGCGGCGCGCTATTGCGGCATCGACGAGATCTACCTCGCCGGCGGCGCGCAGGCCGTGGCCGCCATGGCCTACGGCACGGCCTCGATTCCCGCGGTCGACAAGATCTTCGGCCCCGGCAATGCCTGGGTCACCGAGGCGAAGCTGCAGGTCTCGCGCGATCCCGACGGTGCGGCGCTGGACCTGCCCGCCGGGCCTTCCGAGGTGCTGGTCATCGCCGACGCGCGCGCCGATGCGGAGTTCGTCGCGGCGGACCTGTTGTCACAGGCGGAGCATGGCGCCGACTCGCAAGTCTTGCTGGTGACGCCGTCCGAGGCGCTGGCCGACGCCGTGGACCTGGCCATCGAGGCGCAGCTCACCGTGCTGCCGCGCAACGCTGTGGTGCGCGCCGCCCTCGGCCACGGCCGGGCGCTGATCGCCCGCGACCTGGACGAGGCCTTCGAGATCAGCAATCGCTACGCGCCCGAGCACCTCATCGTGCAGGTGCCGGACGCGGAGCACTGGCTCGCGCGCATCGAGACCGCCGGCTCGGTGTTTCTCGGCGACTGGACCCCCGAGTCACTGGGCGACTACTGCAGCGGCACCAATCACGTGCTGCCCACCTACGGTTATGCGCGCGCCTGGAGCGGTCTCTCGGTGAACGACTTCCAGCTCGCCATCTCGGTGCAACAGGCGAGCCCGGAGGGGTTCCGCCTGATTGGCCCCACGGCCCGGACCCTCGCGGAGCTGGAGCGCCTGGACGCGCACGCGCTGGCCGTCAAGCTCCGCCTCGAGGCCCTCGAGCAGCCCGGCGCGGCGGACGCGCGGGCCAAGGCGCGCGGATGAGCAGCGTCGCCCACCTGCTGCGGCCCGAGCTGCGCGACTTCACCGCCTACCACGCGGCCTCGCCGCGGCGCGGCGTGGTGCGCCTGCATGCCAACGAGTCTTCCTGGCGTGCCGCCTGGGACGAGACCGACGACGGCCTCAATCGTTACCCCGATCCGCGGCCCGCGGCGCTGGTCGGCGCGCTGGCCGCCCTGTATGGCGTCGCGCCGGGCGCAGTGCTCGCGACGCGCGGCAGCGACGATGCGATCGACCTGCTGGTGCGCGCCTTCTGTCGCGCCGGGCAGGACGCGGTGCTGGTCTGCCCGCCGACCTTCGGCATGTACGCGGTGGCGGCAAGGCTGCAGGGTGCGGACGTGGTCGAGGTGCCGCTGCGGCGCAATTTCGCGCTGGACGCGCGTGCCATCGAGGCGGCGGTCCGCCCGGGCGTGAAGCTCGTGTTCCTGTGCTCGCCGAACAACCCGACGGGGAACACGATCCCGTCCAGGGTCGTCGATGCGCTTTGCCGCGCGCTGCACAACCACTGTGTGGTGGTCGTTGACGAGGCCTACGTCGAGTTCGCCCACGACAAGGGCTGCGCGAGCCGCCTCGCGTCCTGCCCGAACCTCGTGTTGCTGCGCACGCTCTCCAAGGCCTGGGGGCTGGCGGGGGCGCGCATCGGCGCGCTGCTGGCCGATCCGGAGCTGGTCGCGATCCTGCGCGCGCTCGCGCCGCCTTACCCGTTGCCCTCGGTGGCGACCGAGGCGGCGCTGCGCCGCCTGCAGCCGGCGGAGCTCGCCGCGGCCCGGCGTCGCACCGCGGGGGTCGTGCGGCGGCGCGAGGCGTTGGCCGTGGAGTTGCGCGCGCTGCCTTTGGTGCGGCGCGTCTGGCCGAGCGAGGGCAATTTCCTGCTCGTGCGCTTCGCTGACGCGGCCGCGGCGCTGGCTGCCTGCGAGGCGGCCGGCGTGCTGGTGCGGGATTTCAGCAGGGTGCCGCGACTGCAGGGCTGCCTGCGCATCACGGTGGGCACGGCCGCGGAGAATCGCCGCATGCTTGCGGCGCTCGGCGGCATGGAGAGCAGGTCCGCGGGGAGCCGACATGGATAGATCGCTGTTGCTGTTCATCGACCGTGACGGGACCCTCGTCGAGGAGCCGCCCGACGAGCAGGTCGACGCCATCGATAAGGTGCGCCTCCTGCCGGGCGTCATTCCCGCCCTGGTCCGCCTGGTGGAGGCCGGCTACCGGCTGGTGCTGGTGAGCAACCAGGACGGGCGCGGCACCGATTCTTTCCCCGAGGCGGACTTCCTGCGCGCCCATGACTTCATCGTCGAGCTGTTCGCGAGCCAGGGCATCCGCTTCGATGCCGAGTTCATCTGCCCGCACTTCCCGGGCGACGGTTGCGCGTGCCGCAAGCCCGCTACCGGGCTGCTCACGCGCTTCATCGCGACCACGCCGCCGGATCTCGACCGCAGCTTCGTGATCGGCGATCGCGACACCGACCTCGCGCTGGCGGAGAACCTCGGGCTCGTCGGGCTCAAGGTCGGCGACGGCGCCGGCGACAGCCTGACGTGGCCGGAGGTTGCGCGCCGGATCCTGGGCGGGCTCAGGCGCGCGCGCGTGCGCCGCGGCACGGCCGAGACGCGCATCTGCGTGGAGGTGGATCTCGACGACCCGCACGGCCCGGTGAGGGCCTCGACGGGCATCGGCTACTACGACCACATGCTCGAGCAGGTCGCGAAGCATGGTGGGTTCGCGATGGATCTCGAGTGCAGCGGCGATCTGCACGTCGACGAGCACCACACCGTCGAGGACGTGTCGCTCGCCCTCGGCGAGGCGCTCCGCACCGCGCTCGGCACACGTCGCGGCATCAGGCGCTACGGCTTTGTGCTGCCGATGGACGAGGCCCGCGCGGAAGTGTCCATCGACCTCGGTGGGCGGCCCTACCTGGTGTTCGAGGGCGAGTTCCGCCGCGAGCGCGTCGGCGAGCTGCCCACCGAGCTGGTGCCGCACTTCTTCCGCTCGCTGGCCGACAGCCTGCGTGCCTCCATCCACGTGCGCGTGAGCGGCGAGAACGACCACCACCAGGTTGAAGCCGCCTTCAAGGGACTCGGCCGCGCGTTGCGCGACGCCTTCAGGCTCGACGGCGGCGGCATCCCGTCCACGAAGGGCATGCTTGCATGAGCGACGGCGGGCCGGTCATCGTCGATTCGGGCGGGGCGAACATCAGCTCACTGCGCTTCGCGCTCGGGCGGCTCGGCTGCGCCGCGCCGCTGACCGCGGATGCCGAGCTCATCCGCGGCGCGAGTCACGTGTTCCTGCCCGGGGTGGGCGCCGCCGACCAGGCGATGACGCGGCTCGAGCAGAGCGGGCTCGCCGAGCTCGTGCGCGGCCTGGCCCAGCCGGTGCTGGGCATCTGCCTGGGGATGCAGCTGCTGTTCGAGGCCTCGGAGGAGGACGGCGGGCGCAGCTGTCTCGGCGTCGTGCCCGGGCGCGTCCGCCGAATCCCCGCCGGGCCGGATCGCCCGGTGCCGCACATGGGCTGGAACCTGACGAGCCTCGCGGCGGACTGCCCGCTGTTCGCGGGCCTGCCCGGCGCGGCGCATTTCTACTACGTGCACAGCTACGCCGCGCCGCCCGGTCCCGATACGGTCGCGGTCGCCGATTACGGCGGCGAGTTCACCGCCGTCGTGTCGCACGGCAACTTCCACGGCGTCCAGTTCCACCCCGAGCGCTCCGGCCCGGCCGGGGCGCGCGTCCTCGCCAACTTTCTCGCGCTGTGAGCGCCGGGGGAGCCGAGCAGACATGGCCCTGACACCCATCCCCGCCATCGACCTGAAAGACGGCCGCTGCGTGCGGCTCTACCAGGGGCGCTTCGACCAGGTGTCGGAGTACGAGGCCGCGCCGGAAGAGCTGGCCGCGCGCTATCTCTCGCTGGGGGTCGACTGGATCCACGTCGTCGATCTCGACGGGGCCCGCGACGGCGCCGGCGGCAATCGCGAGGTCATCGCGCGGATGGCGGGGCTCGCGCAGGGCCGCGTGCAGGTCGGGGGCGGGATCCGCGGTCGCGCCGAGGTCGAGGCCATGCTGGCGACGGGCGTCGGGCGCGTCGTCATCGGCAGCGCCGCCGCGGAGCGGCCCGGCGAGGTGCGGCAGTGGTTCGACGAGTTCGGGCCAGAGCGGCTGGTGCTCGCCTTCGACATCGGCCTCGACGCGCAGGGCACGCCGTGGTGCAAGACCCGCGGCTGGACCGAGGACGCGGGGCTGTCGCTGTGGGATGCGATCGAGACCTACCGGGCCGCCGGCCTGCGCCACGTGCTGTGCACCGACGTGGCCCGTGATGGCGCCATGACCGGGCCGAACTTCGAACTCTACGCGGAGTGCATGCGCCGCTTCCCGGCCGTCGCGCTGCAGGCCTCCGGGGGAATCCGCGACCTGGCCGACCTCGAGGCGCTGCGCGCGACCGGGGCCGCGGGCGCGATCATCGGCAAGGCCCTGCTGGACGGCCGCATCACCGATGAGGAGATCCGCTCATTCTTGCGAAACGCATAATTCCCTGCCTCGACGTCCGCGACGGGCGCGTGGTCAAGGGCGTCAGGTTCCGCGAGCACCGCGACATGGGGGGTATCCTCGAGCTCGCGGGGCGCTATCGCGACGAGGGCGCGGACGAGCTGGTGTTCTATGACATCGCGGCGAGCCCGGACGGGCGCACCGTGGATCGCGGCTGGGTGACGCGGGTCGCCGAGCTGCTGGACATCCCTTTCTGCGTCGCCGGCGGGATCCGCGACGTGGCGACGGCCGAGGCCGTGCTCGCCGACGGCGCCGACAAGATCAGCATCAACACGCCGGCGCTCGAGGACCCGTCGCTGATCGACGCGCTGGCGCGCCGCTTCGGCAGCCAGTGCGTGGTGATCGGCATCGACAGCCGGCGCGAGGACGGCGCGTGGCGCGTCGCCAGCCACACCGGCGATCCCGAACGCACGCGCTACGGCCGCCACGCCACGCTGGACTGGGTGCGCGAGGTGCAGGAACGCGGCGCAGGGGAGATCGTGCTGAACTGCATGGATTCGGACGGCGTGCGCGACGGCTACGACCTCGAGCAGCTGGCGGCGGTGCGCGAGGTGTGCACCGTGCCGCTGATCGCCTCGGGCGGCGCCGGCGAGGCGCGGCATTTCGTGGAGGTCTTCCACCATGCCCGCGTCGACGGCGCGCTCGCGGCGACGGTGTTCCACTCGGGGCAGATCGCCATCCCCGACCTGAAAGCACTGCTGGCCGCGAATGGCGTGGAGGTGCGGCTATGAATGCCCCGGATGCAGACCGGCTCGACTGGGCCAAGAGCGACGGCCTGCTGCCGGCGGTCGTGCAGCACGCGCTCAGCGGCGCGGTGCTGATGCTCGGTTACATGAACCGCGAGTCCTACGACGCCACCCTGGCCTGCGGCGAGGCGGTGTTCTTCAGCCGCAGCCGCGGGCGCCTCTGGCGCAAGGGCGAGACTTCCGGGAACTTGCTCAAGGTCGTCGAGATCCGCGCCGATTGCGATGCCGACGCCTTGCTGCTTCGCGCGGAGCCGGTCGGACCGACCTGTCATCTCGGCACGCGCAGCTGTTTCGGAGAGCCGCTCGCGGCGACGCTGCTCGACGAGCTCGAGGCCGTCATCGCGGCGCGCCTCGAGGAGCGGCCGGAGGACAGCTACGTCGCGCGGCTGGCCGCGGCCGGCCCGGCGCGCGCCGCGCAGAAGCTCGGCGAGGAGGGCGTCGAGACCGCACTGGCCGCGGTCACGCGCGACGACGACGGGCTGGCCGAGGAGTCGGCCGACCTGCTGTTCCACCTGCTGGTGCTGTTGCGCATCCGCGGCCTGCCGCTCGAGGCCGTCCTGGCGAGGCTCGCCGCACGGCGGCGCTGACACCGGCAGGCGACGTTCGCGGCTGGCGCGACTCCTGAACTATGATGCGGCGGATTCCGGCTGCGTCCCCTTGCCCATGAGCCTCGCCAAGTCCACCACCGTCGTCGGCGGCAATACTCTCGCCTCGCGCATCCTCGGTTTTGCGCGCGACGTCGTGTTCGCGCGGATGTTCGGCGCCGGCGCGGGCATGGACGTGTTCGTGGTCGCCTTCCAGATCCCGAACTTCCTGCGCCGCCTGTTCGCGGAAGGCGCGTTCTCGCAGGCTTTCGTGCCGGTGTTGTCCGAATACCAGGCCAAGGGCTCGCACGACGAGGTCAAGGCGCTGGCGGATCGCGTGGCCGGCACGCTCGGCGTCGTGCTGTTGCTGGTCACCGTGCTCGGGATCATCGCCGCGCCGCTGTTCATCCTGCTGTTCGCGCCGGGGTTCTCGGGCGAGCCGGAGAAGCTGGCCCTCGCCACCGAGATGCTGCGCTTCACCTTTCCGTACCTGTTCTTCATCTCGTTGACCGCGTTCGCCGGCGGCATCCTCAATACCTACGGCAGGTTCGGCGTGCCGGCATTCACGCCGGTGTTCCTCAACCTGGTGCTGATCGGCGCCGCGATCTGGCTTTCGCCGCGGTTTCCCGAGCCGATCTTCGGGCTCGCCATCGGCGTGTTCCTGGCGGGCCTGGTGCAGCTGGCGTTCCAGGTGCCGTTCCTGCGCGCGCTCAGGCTGCTGCCGCGCCCGCGCTGGGGCTGGAGCCATCCCGGCGTGCGCAAGATCGGCAGGCTGATGCTGCCTGCGATCCTCGGCTCCTCGGTGGCGCAGATCAACCTGATCGTCGACCGGATCATCGCGTCGTTTCTCGTCACGGGGAGCATCAGCTGGCTGTACTACTCCGACCGGCTGCTCGAGTTCCCGCTCGGCATCTTCGCGATCGCGCTGGCCACCGTGATTCTGCCGGGCCTGTCGCGCCGCCATGCCGAGCAGTCGATGGCGGCGTTCTCGGCGACGCTCGACTGGGCGCTGAAGCTGGTGGCGGTGATCGCGTTACCGGCGGCGGTGGGGATGTTCATGCTGGCGGGGCCGATGCTGGCGACGTTGTTCCAGTACGGCGAATTCACCGCCGCCGACACGCGCATGGCGAGCCTGAGCCTGATGGCGTACTCGGTGGCGCTGGTCGGCTTCACGCTCGTGAAGGTCCTCTCGCCCGGCTACTTCAGCCGCCAGGACATCCGCACCCCGGTGCGGGTCAGCATCCGGGCGATGTTCGTCAACATCGTGCTGAATGTGGTGTTTGTCGTGCCGATGATCCTGCTGGCGATCCCGGGCGCGCACGCCGGTCTCGCGGCCGCGACGGGGCTGGCGGCGATCTACAACGCGAGCGCGCTCTATCGGGGGCTGCGCATTACCGGCATCTACGTGCCCGGCGACGGCTGGCGGCCGCTCGCGGTCCGCGTGGCGCTGGCGAATCTCGCGATGGCGATCGCCCTGTGGCTGGTGGCGGGGCCGCTGGATGCCTGGCTGGAGGCTGCCTGGCAGGCACGCAGCCTGCGCCTGTTGGGCTGCATCGTGCTCGGCCTGGCCGTCTATCTCGGCGCGCTGCTCGCCCTCGGGTTGCGGCCGAGCCAGCTGCGCAGCCGTTCCGGCGCGCCGCCGCCCCGCCATTCCGTATAATCGTGTGTCTTTTGGCCGGTGGCATTTGCGATCCGGCTCGCGGCGACACCAGGAATCCGGACTTGGAACTGATTCGGGGCAAGCACAACCTGCGTCCCTCGCACCGGGGGTGCGCGGTCACGATCGGCAATTTCGACGGGCTGCATCTCGGCCACCAGGCGGTGCTGCAGCGGCTCGTCGGCCGCGCGCGGGCGCTCGGCCTGCCCGCCGCCGTCGTGAGCTTCAAGCCCACGCCGCGCGAGTACTTCATGGGCGCCGCCGCGCCGCCGCGCCTCGCCGGGTTCCGGGAGAAACTTGCGGGCCTCACGGCGCAGGGCGTGGACCGGCTTATGTGCGCGCGCTTCGACGCCGCGATGGCGGCGCTGTCGCCGGAGGCGTTCATCCGCGAGTACCTGCTCGACGGTCTGGGCACGCGCTACCTGGTGATCGGCGATGATTTCCGCTTCGGCAAGAACCGCGCCGGCGATTTCGGCACCTTGCAGGCGGCGGGGCGGGAGCACGGCTTCGAGGTCGCCGAGACGCCGACCTGCATCGTTGACGGGATGCGGGTCAGCAGCACGGCGGTGCGCGCGGCGCTGGCCGCGGGCGACCTCGACCTCGCGACACGCCTGCTGGGACGGCATTACGGGATGACCGGCCGTGTCGTGGAGGGCCGGCGGCTGGGCCGGACGCTGGGTTTCCCGACCGCGAACCTGCGTCCGCGGCGCCGGGTGCTGCCGGTCACCGGGGTATTCGCCGTGCTCGTCGGGGGCGTCGGGCCGAAGCCCTGGCCGGCGGTGGCGAACCTCGGGACGCGCCCCACGGTGGAAGGCACGGAGCCGCTCCTCGAGGCGCACCTGTTAGATTTCTCCGGCGAGCTGTACGGTCGCCGGATCACGGTCGAGTTCGTCGCGCGCTTGCGCGAGGAGCGGCGCTTCGACGATATACAGAAACTCACGGCGCAGATGCATCGTGACGCCGAACTCGCGCGGCGCATCCTCGCCGACGCGGGCTATTGAAGGGGAAAGACACGGTGGCTGAATACAAGGACACGCTGAACCTGCCGCGCACGGAGTTCCCGATGCGCGCGGCCCTGGCACAGCGCGAGCCGGACATGCTGGCGGACTGGGAGTCGCGCGATCTCTACGACAAGTTGCGCGCGGCGAGCAAAGGGCGCCCCGTATTCCTGTTGCCCGACGGCCCGCCCTATGCCAATGGCGACATCCACCTCGGTCACTGCGTCAACAAGGTGCTGAAGGACATCGTGATCCGCTCGCGCACACTCGACGGCTATGACGCGCCTTACATCCCCGGTTGGGATTGCCACGGGCTGCCGATAGAGCTGGTCGTCGAGCGCGAGCACGGCCCGGTCGGCGCGAAGCTCGACGCCAAGGCATTCCGCGACGCCTGCCGGGACTTCGCGCGGACGCAGGTGGACGGCCAGCGCAGGGATTTCCGGCGCCTCGGCATCCTCGGCGACTGGGAGCGGCCTTACCTGACGATGGACCCCGCCTACGAGGCCGAACAGCTGCGGGCCTTCGCGCGCATCCTCGCCAACGGGCACGTCTACAAGGGCTTCAAGCCGGTGCACTGGTGCCTGGATTGCGGCTCGGCCCTGGCCGAGGCGGAAGTGGAGTACGCCGACAAGAAGTCGCCGGCGATCGACGTGCGCTTCACCCTCGTTGACGGCGAGGCGCTGCTGGAGGCCTTCGGCGGCGACGCGCGCAGCAACGTCGAGGGTCCGGTCTCGATCCCGATCTGGACCACCACGCCCTGGACACTCCCCGCCAACCAGGCCGTCGCGCTGCATCCCGAGCTGGAATATGCGCTGATCAGCTTCGCGGGCCCAGCGGGCCGGGAGCGCATCGTGATTGCGCGCGACCTGCTCGCACAGGCGACGCGGCGCTGGGGTATCGAGCACTTCGAGGAACTCGCGGTCTGCCGCGGCCAGGCCCTCGAGGGGCTCGAGCTGCATCACCCCTTCCTGCCTCGCCAGGTGCCGGTGATCCTCGGCGAGCACGTCACCATCGACGCCGGCACCGGCGCGGTGCACACGGCGCCAGGCCACGGCCACGACGACTTCATCGTCGGCCGGCGCTACGGCCTCGCGGTCGACAACCCCGTGCTGGGTGACGGCAGCTTCCGCGCGGGCACCGAGGCCGTGGCGGGACTGAAGGTGTTCGCCGCCAACCCGGTGATCGTGCAGTTGCTCGAGGCGCGCGGCGCGCTGCTGCATCACGCGCCCCTTACGCACAGCTATCCGCATTGCTGGCGGCACAAGACGCCGCTGATCTTTCGCGCCACGCCGCAGTGGTTCGTGGGCATGGACCGCGAG